>JADHED010000502.1_pt1 | contig 46935 bp, 43 predicted proteins | sample 8952041 | NCBI WGS metagenome assembly JADHED01 (sample SAMN16124423, study PRJNA663239) | bioreactor sludge metagenome | isolation source: sludge (control) | place: India:Bengaluru | collected 2018-09-08 | reverse complement strand
TCTCGGTCTGCATGTCGGCCAGCTTCTTCTGGATCAGCTGGTTGGCGGCCAGCGGCCGGCCGAACTGCTTGCGGTCCAGGGTGTATTGGCGCGCCGTGTGCCAGCAGGCCTCGGCCGCGCCCATCGCGCCCCAGGCGATGCCAAAGCGGGCGCTGTTCAGGCAGGTGAACGGGCCCTTGAGGCCGCGCACCTCGGGGAAGGCATTTTCCTCGGGCACGAAGACGTCGTCCATGACAATCTCGCCGGTGATCGAGGCGCGCAGGCCCACCTTCCCGTGGATGGCGGGGGCGCTCAGGCCCTTCATGCCTTTGTCGAGGATGAAGCCGCGGATCTGACCCACGGTGCCGGATGGCTCGACTTCCTTGGCCCAGACCACGAACACGTCGGCCACGGGGCTGTTGGTGATCCACATCTTGTTGCCCTTGAGGCGGTAGCCGCCATCGACCTTGTAGGCGCGCGTGGCCATGCTGCCGGGGTCGGAGCCGTGGTCGGGCTCGGTCAGGCCGAAGCAGCCGATGTATTCGCCCGTAGCCAGCTTGGGCAGGTATTTTTGCTTCTGCGCCTCCGAGCCGAACTCGTTGATCGGCACCATCACCAGCGACGACTGCACGCTGGCCATGGAGCGGTAGCCCGAGTCCACGCGCTCGATCTCGCGCGCCACCAGGCCGTAGCTGACGTAGTTCAGGCCGGCGCCGCCGTACTCGGTGGGAATGGTGGGGCCGAGCAGGCCGAGCTCGCCCATCTCGCGGAAGATGGAGACGTCGGTCTTTTCGTGGCGGAACATGTCCAGCACGCGAGGCGCCAGCTTGTCCTGGCAATAGGCGTGGGCTGCGTCACGGATGGCGCGTTCGTCCTCGGTGAGCTGCTGGTCGAGGTGGAAGGGGTCGTCCCATTGAAAGGCGGCGCGGGTCATGGTGTCTCCAATGCTGGTGGTGGGTTGCGGTCAGGGCTCATCCATGCGTTACATGCATGGTATGTGCACTGGGTAATATCGTATCTTCGTTAAATATTGCGATGCAAGCGATTTATTTTCACTTTGAAATGAGAATTTGGAATAAATGGATACCATGTGCCCATGCGACGACATTTACCATCCACCCAGGCCCTGGCCTGTTTTGAGGCCGCCGCGCGACACGAGAGCTATACCCGTGCCGCGCAGGAGCTGGCGCTGACGCAAAGCGCGGTATCGCGCCAGATATTGGCGCTGGAGGATCAGCTGGGCGTGCAGCTGTTTCGGCGTACGCGCCACGGCGTGGTGCTCACGCCCGCCGGGCGCCACTATGGGCGGCAGGTGGCGCGCTGGCTGCAAGGCCTGGAGCACGACACGCTGGACGTGATGGCGCACCAGGGGCATGGCGGCGTCATTTCACTGGCGGCCGTGGCCACCTTTGCCGCACGCTGGTTGATTCCGCGCCTGCCGCAACTGGCCGTGCGCCACCCTGAGATCGTGGTGCACATCGAAACCCGAACGAGACCCTTTCTGTTCTCCGATAGCAGCTTCGACGCGGCCCTGTACGCCGGCACGCCCGAACAGGTGGCCAACTGGCCCGGCGTGCAGGCGCAGTTGTTGATGCCCGAGGAGGTGTTGCCCGTTTGCAGCCCGCGCCTGCTGGAGCAGGCCGCCGAGCAGTCGGGCATGCCCCGCGGTACCGGGCGTGCGCACCAGGGCCTGCCGCCGCAGGCGCTGGCGCACATGCCGCTGCTGCAGCAAAGCACGCGGCCCTATGGCTGGCAGCAGTGGTTCGAGGCCATGGGCGTGCAGGGCGCCTCGCGCGCGCTGGACGGGCCGCGCTACGAGTTGTTCTCGATGACAGCGGTGGCTGCGGCCCACGGGCTGGGCGTGGCGCTGATGCCGCCCATGCTGATCGAGGCCGAGATGGCGCGCGGCGAGCTCGTCGTGGCCTGCGCCCGGCCACTGCGCGGCGAGCGCGGCTACTACCTCATCAGCCCCGCGCAGCACCAGCCGCCGGCGTTGGCGGCGTTTGCGTGCTGGCTGCAGGACATGGCCGTCGCCGGGCCGGTTGTGTGAGTGGCGGCCGTGTGATGCCCGCGGTCACGCGGGCAGCAGGGCCACGAAGATCGGCACCATGACGGCCGTTGCCACGCCGTTCAGGCTCATGGCCAGCGCCGCGAATGCCCCGGCCGCAGGGTGCGTCTGCAACTCGCGCGCCGTGCCTATGGCGTGCGCCGTCAGACCCACGGCAAAGCCGCGCACGGCCGGGTCATGCACGCGCAGCAGGCGCAGCAGCGGCTCGGCCAGCACGGCACCGGCAATCCCGGTGATGGCCACAGCCACGGCGGCCAACGACGGCAGGCCGCCCAGGCGCTCGGCCACGGGCAGCGCAATGGGCATGGTGGCGGACTTGGGCGCCAGCGACAGCAGCGTCTCCATCGACGCGCCCAGTGCCCAGGCAATGGCGCCGGCCGACACGATGGCCACACTGCAGCCCGCCAGCAACGCCAGGCACAGCGGTCGCCACATGTCCAGGATGCGCTGGCGTTGTGCATACAGGGGAATGGCCAGGGCCACCGTGGCCGGGCCAATCAAGAAGCTCAGCAGCCAGACGCCCTCGCGGTAGGTGGCATAGGGCGTTCCAGTCGCCAGCAGAACGGCCACGACCAACACCACGGCCGTGAATACGGGAATCAGCAATGGGTGCGCGCCGCTGCGCCGGTACAGCGCCAGCGCCGCGGCATAGGCCAGCAAGGTCAGAAGCAGCCAGGTCAGCGGTGACGTGCTGAGCCAGGGGCCAAGGTCGGAGAGGGTGTGCATCAGTGGCCTTTGTGCTGCTGTTGCTGTTGCTGTTGCGGCACTTTGTGCAGCAGGCGGCGCAGCGTCCATGCCGTCACCACCAGCGTGATGGCTGCACCGGTAATGCAGGCCACGAGAAAGGGCAGCCATTCGCGCGCGATGCGGTCAAAGTGCAGCATCACCCCGGCAATGGCGGGGATGAACAGCAGCATCATGTTGCGCAGCAGGCCGCTGGAGACCTGATCCAGCGCCTCGGGCACATGCCCCAGCGCCAGCAGGGCTGCCAGCAGCAGCAACATGCCTGCCAGCGCGCCGGGCAGGGGCAGGCCGAGCAGTCCAACGAGAAGCTCGCCAAGCAACTGGAAGGCAAAAAGGGCGGTAATGGCGTAGAGCATGGGATAAGTGCAAATCCAACGCCCAGCGCGTTGGAGGTGGCGCAATCATTGCGCAAGCGGCCCAACATGTGCTCGCCTGGGTGATTGGCCCATTGCATACCGTGCGCCGTCGCAATACCCTGGCAACGCGTGGCGCGGACTGCGCTTCCGTGGAACGTTGTCGCTGCTGCGCAATCACAGTTGATGAAGGAGAACATGCCATGGCCACCGCTCAGCCCAAGTATCACGCGCCAACGTTCGACCCCACGGTGGACGAAATCGCCACGCTCAAGCAGCTTGAATTGGGCGAGGCCATCGCGGTGCCCGATGCGCTAAAGCACCACCTTTCCGGGCGGTTGCTGGATTGGGGATACATTGAAAAGCTGCCGGCCGGGGTTTTTCACATCACCGATTCAGGCCGCAAACTCATCCGTCGCCAGGACAATTGAAAGGCCGGGTCGAGTCCTTGTCCTACATGCGGGCAGACGGGTAGATGTTATTTTTTCGTTGCGACAGTAAGTAAATGAGTCAACGCTGCGCTCATGGGCGCAGTAAGGGACGGTGGTGCCTTGTTGCATTCGGGTCGTGCCCATTGCGGGCGCGATGGCTTGGAGCAGGGCAGCGCTGGCTGTGGACGGATTCATGTTGCACGATGGCGTGGCACATGCCGTGGCCAGCGTGCAGGCAATACGGCCCAGTTGCCCCTGCAGTTGTCGCAACGGTGGCAGTATCCCCGCGGGCGACGTATCCGTGGGCCTGTGCCGCAATTTTTGCAGCACGGGAGGCATGAAGCAGGCGCCTGACACATTGCTGCCGCCAAGGTGGGCCGGCGTAGAACCCAATCAGGAGACAGGTGAACACGATGACTGGCATGGCACACATACCCCGCCAACCGGCGGAGCCACCGGTGGATCCCGATGTTCCAGCGCCACCCCCAGAGCCGGCAGACACGCCGCCGCATGCAGGGCGGTGAATGGTCGGTCAGTACAGCCCCGCTTGCGGGGCTTTTTCGTGGTGCGCCCAGCATGGGTGCGCTCCCGGGGAGGTTGGTGGCCTCAAGCCCTTGAGCCTTCCGGCGTGAGTCGGCCTGCTGGGGTGCTGGTCGCGGATGTCGCACATGGCGGGCATGAGCCTGAGGCCATATTTGCTTCGTATTTAATAGCTGCTACCCATTGTGGATAAAGCGTCAGCAGCACTTTTTGTGCTTAACGCAGCACCAGCACCGGAATGTGTGAGTGTGTCAGCACATGCTGTGTTTCGCTGCCCAGCAGCAGACGTTTGATGCCCTTGCGGCCATGCGAGGCCATGACGATCAGGTCGCAGTTGTGCTTCTTGGCGGCGGCAATCACAGCCTCGGCCACCAGGTCGGACTTGGCCACCACTGCCTTGACGCTAACGCCCTCATCCGAACCGCGCGCCTTGACCTTGTTCACCAAGACCTGGGCAGCCTCGCTCCACTGCTTCTCAATGCGCTTGATGTCCGCAGCTTCGACGGGTAGGCTGCCGTCGAAGTAGCTGCGCGGGTAGCGCGGTACAACCTTCAGGGCAATTACCGATGCCCCGGTCAGTCCTGCCAGCGATAGACCGTTTTCGACGGCCATGTCCGACAGAGGGGAACCATCCGTGGCGATCAGTATGCGTTTGTACATGAGTTGCTCCTAATATTTGGTGGAAGTGCTAGAGAAGCATAGGATAGCCCACGCTGTTCACATTGATGCATATCAAGCCAAACCTTTGCGCAATACGGATAATTCTGGATCTATGTCAAACACACCTGTCGGCCTGCTGGCAGCCGCTGATCCGGCTGCAGACGCCGCCACTCTGCTGGACGACCCGCAGGAGTGGTTGGCCTTTGGCCGGCCGCACGGAAAGGCTGCCGCAGATCTACCGCCCACGCAAACCGCCTGGGAGTCCCACGTGGTACTGGAGGGCATGCATTGCGCAGCCTGCGCCTTGACCATCGAGGAGGCTTTGCGCCAGGTGCCTGGCGTGAGCGATGTGGACGTGAGTGCCGCCACGCGCCGTGCGCGTGTGGTGTGGAACCCATCCCAGGTGTTGCCGTCGCAATGGATGGCCGCTGTGGCCAAGGCTGGCTATCGCTCCATTCCCGCCATGGATGCCTTGGCGCGCGAGGAGCGTCAGCGCGAGAGCCGGCGTGCCTTGTGGCGCTGGTTGGTGGCGGGTTTCTGCATGATGCAGGTCATGATGTATGCATGGCCCGCCTACCAGGCCATGCCCGGGGATCTGACCATCGAGATGGAGCAGCTGTTGCGCTGGGCCTCATGGGTCATCAGTTTGCCCGTCGTGTTGTTTGCTTGCGGGCCGTTCTTTTCCAGTGCGCTGCGGGACATACGCCACCGCGCCGTGAGCATGGATCTGCCGGTGGCACTGGGCATGCTGATCACCTTTGTCGTCAGCATGCTGGGTACTTTCGACCCCGCTGGGCCTTTCGGGCGTGAGGTGTATTACGACTCGCTGACCATGTTCGTGTTCTTCCTGTTGACCGGGCGCTGGCTGGAGTTGCGCCTGCGTGACCGTACCGCAGGGGCGCTTGAAGCCGTCATGAACCGTCTGCCAGACAGTGTCGAACGGCGTACGGCCCATGGTGAATTTGTGCGCGTGGCCACCCGGCGACTGCAGTTAGGTGATGTGGTGCGGGTACTGCCCGGTGAGGCTTTTCCAGCCGATGGACGCGTACTGAGTGGCGCAACCCAGGCCGATGAGGCATTGTTGACGGGTGAATCCACCCCTGTGGGCAAGGGCCTGGGCAGCCACGTCACGGCCGGAAGCTACAACCTGCGTGCGGCGGTGGAAATAACCGTTGAGGCTTTGGGTGCGCAGACGCGTTTTGGTCAGATCGTGCAGCTGATGGAGAGCGCATCGCTGCAAAAGCCCCGCCTGGCCCAACTGGCAGACCGTGTGGCGCGCCCATTCCTGGTGGCGGTGTTGTTGGCTGCGGCTCTGGCCGCTGCTTGGTGGTGGCCCACCGATCCCAGCCATGCACTGATGGTGGCGGTTGCTGTGCTGGTGGTCACCTGTCCCTGCGCCCTGTCTCTTGCCACACCGGTGGCCATGCTCACGGCGGCGGGCACGTTGGCGCGCAGCGGGGTGTTGGTGCGCAATCTACAGGTTCTGGAAAGCCTGGCGAGCGTCGATACGGTGGTGTTCGACAAGACCGGAACGCTGACCCGCGATCGGCTTGCGGTGCTCGATATCCGGGTGGCCCCTGGCGCGGGGCTCACGCCAGGGCAAGCCCTGACGTTGGCAGCGACGCTCGCGCGCCATTCGCTGCACCCGGTTTCGCGCGCCGTCGTCGCCGCAGCGCAGGCGCAGACCTATGGCGACAGTTGGCTCGTGGATGGTGTCGAGGAATTGCCTGGCGCAGGACTGCAAGCCTGCTGGCAGCGAACGGACGGGCGAGGCGCAGCGATCGTTCGCCTTGGGTCAGCCAAGCACGCGCGCGTTCTGCCGGATGACCATGCCTCGCAGCAGGTGCTGTTGTCCGTCGAGCAGGCTGGGCGCGTCAGCGAAGTGGCGCGTTTTGACTTGAGCGAAGAGTTGCGCCCCGAGTCCGCCGCAGTGGTGCAACAGTTACGTGCCGCGGGCGTCGCTGTGCAGCTTTTGTCGGGTGACAATGGTCTGGCCGTCGAGCGTGTGGCCCGGCGCACCGGCATTGAAGTGGTTCGTGGGGGATGCACGCCGCAGGAGAAACTCCAACATTTGCAAGCCCTGCAGTCACAGGGTCACCGGGTTGCCATGGTGGGCGACGGCCTCAATGACGGTCCGGTCTTGGCCGGGGCGCATGCATCGTTCGCGTTTGGTAAATCCGTCGCGCTGGCGCAATCCCGTTCCGACATCGTTGTTTTGGGTGACAATCTCACCCTCGTGACGCAGACCCTGCTGCTGGCGCGGAGAACTATGCAAATAGTACGTCAGAACTTGTGGTGGGCGGCCGCTTACAACGCGGTTTGTGTCCCGTTGGCCATTGCGGGCTACATGCCTGCCTGGCTGGCAGGGCTGGGCATGGCTCTCAGCTCGTTGTTGGTGGTCATGAACGCCGCACGGCTAGCGCGTACCGTGGACGGCAGGCTGGCTGCCGATGTCCATTCGCCGCTCTCGGCGCATGGGCCTGTAGGAGTGGGCTGAACATGGACATCTTGTACCTACTGATTCCTCTATCCGTCGTTCTGGTGCTGTTTGTGCTGGCGGGTCTGTGGTGGGCGGTTTATAGAGGGCAGTTTGACAACATCGAACAAGAGGGAGAGCGCATCTTGAGGAGTGATTGACAACGGTCAATATCCCTAATGCGAGTCTGGTTGAAACTTTTTCTGCTTAGCAACGAGGTAACCGATGGAGTCATCACAAACAAAAGTTGCGCACTACGACGATACCGTCGTGCGCCAATTCTCGATCATGGCGGTCGTTTGGGGGGTGGTTGGCATGCTGGTCGGCGTGTTCATTGCCGCCCAGCTGACATGGCCAGAGCTTAACTTTGGTATTCCATGGTTGAGCTATGGGCGCCTGCGTCCGCTGCATACCAACGCGGTGATTTTTGCCTTTGGCGGATGCGGCCTGTTCGCGACCAGCTACTACGTCGTGCAGCGCACCTGCCAGACAAAGCTGTTTGGTGGGCCCCTGATCCCGTTTACTTTCTGGGGCTGGCAGATTGTCATTGTGGCGGCAGCTATCAGCCTGCCGCTGGGCTACAACACCAGCAAGGAATACGCGGAGCTGGAATGGCCCATTGATATCCTGATCGCCCTGGTCTGGGTGGCTTATGCCATCGTGTTCTTTGGCACGGTGGGCAAGCGCAAGGTCAAGCACATCTATGTTGCCAACTGGTTCTTTGGCTCGTTCATCATTGCCGTGGCTTTGCTGCATATCGTCAACAGCGCGGCAATCCCTGCTACCTTGATGAAGAGCTACTCCGCCTACGCTGGCGTTCAGGACGCCATGGTGCAGTGGTGGTATGGTCACAATGCGGTGGGTTTCTTCCTGACCACGGGCTTCCTGGGCATGATGTACTACTACATCCCCAAGCAGGCCGGCCGGCCGGTGTACAGCTATCGCCTGTCCATCGTGCACTTCTGGGCGCTGATATTCACCTACATGTGGGCCGGCCCGCACCATCTGCATTACACGGCTCTGCCTGACTGGACGCAGTCCGTGGGCATGGTCTTTTCTCTGATTCTGCTGGCACCCAGCTGGGGCGGCATGATCAACGGCATCATGACCCTCTCAGGTGCCTGGCACAAGCTGCGTGACGACCCCATCTTGCGCTTCCTGATCGTGTCGCTGTCGTTCTACGGCATGTCCACGTTCGAGGGTCCGATGATGTCCATCAAGACCGTGAACGCGCTGTCGCATTACACCGACTGGACGGTGGGCCATGTGCACTCCGGTGCGCTGGGCTGGGTGGGTCTGGTGACCATGGGGTCGCTCTACTACATGATCCCGCGCCTCTTTGGCCGCGAAAAAATGCACTCCATCAAGGCGATTGAAATCCACTTCTGGCTGGCGACCATCGGCATCGTGCTGTACATCGCAGCGATGTGGATCGCCGGGGTGATGCAAGGCCTGATGTGGCGCGCGGTCAATCCTGACGGCACATTGACCTACACCTTTGTCGAAAGCGTCAAGGCGACCTATCCGTTCTATGCGATCCGATTCCTGGGCGGCGTGCTTTACCTGGGCGGCATGATCATCATGGCCTGGAATACCTGGATGACTGCGATCTCTGGTCGCTCTGTCAAGGTGGCTATTCCTGCTGTCAATGCAGCACATGCTTGAGATCTGAGGAATCTGTAGATGTCTAATACAAATAAGCAAGCAAGTTCAGGTTTCACCCATGAGAAGGTGGAAACCAATAACTTCCTCATGATTGTGCTGATCCTTGTGGTCGTCGCCGTGGGAGGCTTGGTGGAAATCGTTCCGCTGTTCTTTCAGAAGTCCACCACCGAGCCGGTGCAAGGGCTCAAACCCTATACCGCCTTGCAACTGGCCGGGCGTGACATTTATCAACGCGAGGGTTGCTATAACTGCCATTCGCAGATGATCCGCCCGTTCCGGGCGGAGACGCTGCGTTATGGCCCCTACTCGGTCGCCGGTGAGTTTGTTTACGATCATCCGTTCCAGTGGGGCTCCAAGCGCACCGGTCCGGATCTGCACCGTGTTGGTGGCAAGTACAGCGATGAATGGCACCGCATCCACCTGATCAATCCGCGTGATGTAGTACCCGAATCCAACATGCCCGCGTATCCTTGGCTGGAAAAGAACCAGGTGGATGCCGCCAGCATGGCGCCCCACATGCGTGCTCTGCGTCGGGTAGGCGTGCCCTACACCGATGAAGAGATCGCGGGGGCCGCTGAAGCCGTCAAGGGCAAGACCGAGATGGAAGCGGTCATTGCCTATCTGCAGGTGCTGGGCACCGCGCTCAAGTAGGAAGAGCTTGCCATGGACATCACCACCATGCGCATCGTGGTCACGCTGGTTTCGCTGGCGTGCTTTCTGGGTATTTGGTACTGGGCCTATACGTCCCGTAACCGGGCCCGGTTCGAGGAAGCGGCCCAGTTGCCCTTCGCCAATGATGATTGACTGCTCCAACCAATAATGAAGAGAAAACCATGAGCGACTTCACCAGTAATTTCTGGTCTATTTATGTGGCTGGAATCACCGTTACCGGCATCATCGCCTGTGCCTTGCTGCTGTGGCTGACATCGCGCAAAAAGGTCGAATCGGCTTCGGACAACACGACAGGCCATGTCTGGGATGAGGATTTGAAGGAGATGAACAACCCCATGCCACGGTGGTGGATGTGGTTGTTTGTCATCACCATCGTGTTTGCATTTGCCTATCTGGCGGCATATCCAGGCCTTGGCACCTTCAAGGGGCAGTTGGGCTGGACGCAAGTTGGTGAATACCAGTCCGAGGTTGACAAGGCCAATACCGAGTTGCAGCCGTTGTATGCGCGTTTCGACAGCATGAAAACCGAGGAAATTGCAGCAGACCCGGCAGCAATGGCCATTGGTGAGCGATTGTTCATGAACAACTGCGCCCAGTGCCATGGTTCGGATGCGCGCGGCAGCAAGAGCTTCCCAAATCTGTCCGATGGTGATTGGTTGCATGGTGGGACGCCCGACGAGATTCGTAAAACCATTCATGAAGGCCGCGTCGGTGTCATGCCGCCGATGGCAGAGGCTGTCGGATCGCCTGATGACGTGCGCAATCTTGCCCAGTATGTGCTGAGTCTGTCGGGTAGCCCGCACGATTCGCTGAAGGCATCGCTTGGCAAGTCCAAGTTTACGGCTTGTGCAGCTTGCCACGGCATGGACGGGAAGGGCAACACCGCCATGGGTGCCCCTAACCTGACAGATGACATTTGGTTGCATGGCTGGGGCGAAGCTACCATCGTGGCTATGATCAACAGCGGCAAGACCAATCAAATGCCGGCTCAATCCGGTAAGCTGACAGATCAACAGATCAATGTGCTGACTGCTTATGTTTGGGGCATGTCCAACAAGCCAGGCGTCGTAAAATAAAGCGTACGCAACCGGCCGGCAGTCCCTTTCAGGGGCGCCGGCTTTTTTTGTATTTGCAAGCCTGGCTTGCACGAAGAGATTTGCAACATGAAGCCAGCCGACGGAAAACCGCGCAAGGTAATCCCCATTGCGGCAGCACCGGGCGACACGCCAAAGACCGAAACCTCCTCTCTGTACGAGGCGCAGAAGAAGGTCTATCCCCGTTCCATCCGCGGGATGTTCGCGAATTGGCGCTGGATCATGGTGTACGTCACCCAGCTGGTCTTCTACGGGCTACCCTGGTTGCAGTGGGGTGAGCGTCAGATGGTGCTATTTGACTTGGGCACCCGACGGTTCTACATGTTCGGTTTGGTTTTGTATCCGCAGGACTTTATTTATTTAACAGGGTTGCTGATTATTTCTGCCCTGGCGTTATTTCTATTTACAGCGGTTGCCGGGAGACTTTGGTGCGGATTTTCATGTCCGCAAACGGTATATACAGAGATATTCATGTGGTTAGAGCATAAAATCGAAGGTGATCGCAGTGCTCGCATTCGGTTGGATAGCGGTTCGTGGACGTTTGAAAAAATCTGGAAAAAATCCCTTAAACAGTTCTCTTGGGTTGTGGTGGCTTTTTGGACGGGCTTTACGTTTGTTGGCTACTTTGTTCCAATTCGCGCCTTGGGTGGTGAGCTTTTATCGTTGAGCGGCACTTGGCAGATATTTTGGGTATTGTTTTACGCTTTGGCCACTTATGGAAATGCGGGTTATTTGCGCGAGCAGGTTTGTAAATACATGTGCCCTTATGCGCGTTTCCAAAGTGCGATGTTTGACAACGATACCTTGGTTGTTACGTATGATCCGGAGCGTGGAGAGCCTCGTGGCCCGCGTACCAAAACCGTTGACTACAAGGCCAAGGGTCTTGGGGATTGCATTGATTGCTCGTTGTGCGTGCAGGTGTGCCCCACGGGTATAGACATACGCAATGGCTTGCAGTATGAATGTATTGGTTGCGGTTTGTGTGTTGATGCATGCAACACGGTGATGGACAAGATGCAGTACCCCCGCGGTTTGATTCGGTTTTCCACGCAAAACGGCGTGAAGAACCACTGGACGCAGTCGCAAATGTTCAAACGTGTGCTGCGACCGAGGGTGTTGTTTTATTCAGCCATTCTGATTGCTCTTTGTATTGGCATGATGGCCAGCCTGGTGGTACGCACTCCCTTGAAGGTAGATATTGTGCGCGACCGAGCAGCATTGTCACGTATTGTGGCTGGTGGCAAGCTTGAAAATATTTATCGTCTGCAGATCATGAATGCCACCGAGGGTGCTCAGCGATATCTGATAAGCGCGCGAGGTTTGGAAGGCCTGGAAGTGGTATCCGAATCAGAAACTGATATTGGGCCAGCGGAGTCGCGGTGGGTGGTGGTGCGACTGCAGATCCCCTATGGCTCGGCGGCGCCTGGTTCCCATACTGTTTTTTTTGATATTCAGGCCCTGGGTGGTAAGGGGCATGTGGCAGAGAAGTCTGTATTTTTGGTTCCGCGTTGAGTGGTAATTCAAGACGTTGTCGATCATATTTTTAAGTATTTAAGTAAGCCCCGGAGGCGAGAAGGAGGCCGCGGCCATGTCGGCTAAGTTATCAAATAGTTCTGCATCTGAATCCCAGCCATGGTGGAAATATGGCCATGTTTGGATGATTATTGCGGGACCGGTAATTGTGGTGATCGCCGGTTTTGTTACGCTGTGGTTTGCGCTTGCGCAACCAGATCCTGTGCTGTCAGAGGATTACTATCAACGAGGTCTGGATATCAATAAGACGCGGCAGAACTCCCAAACGAGCATGACACCGGCGACAAAGGGGCGCAACCACGCTGTGACGCCGGTCGAGGATCAGCCACGATAGCGACGTTGCGGCAAGGGAAATCAAGGGGGCCATTGTGTTCCCGTGATGGTAGGCTGTGCGGATAATAGTTGGAGGATGCCTTGATGTGGATGCAGCGACTGATGTGGATTGCGTGGCCGGCATTTTTGATGGCTGGCGTGCTGGAGATGGTTGTGTTTGCCTTTGTCGATCCCGAGGCATTGCAGTGGTTCGACAAACCTGTACGCCTGTCACGTGAAGGCGTTTACACCGTCGCGTTTTTCTTGTTCTGGCTGGTGATCATGGCATCTGGTGCGCTCACGACCTTGTTGTCGTTTTCGCCCTTTGAGTTCAATAGTGGCAAGGCTTTGGAGGCCGACAACGCAGTTGACAGTGCTAAATATGTTTCGTGACACAGCCGTGGTGGCACCATGCAGGGTGCCGCAGCTAGTGACAACCCTGCTGACTGTTCACGATACGTCTCAGGGCTTCGGTGTCCACGATACGTACGTGGCGTTGTTTGACTTCCACAATACCTTCCTCAACGAACTTCGAGAAGGTGCGACTTACGGTTTCTAGCTTCAGTCCAAGGTAACTGCCGATTTCCTCGCGCGTCATGCGCAGTACCAGTTCCGACTGCGAAAAGCCGCGCGCGTGCAGGCGCTGCACCAGATTCAAGAGGAAGGCGGCAAGACGTTCCTCTGCGCGCATACTGCCCAACAGTAACATAACCCCGTGCTCACGCACGATCTCACGGCTCATGATCTTGTGCACATGGGTTTGCAGTGCCGTCACCTCGCGCGACAGCTCCTCGATGCGTTCAAAGGGCATCACGCACACTTCGGCATCTTCGAGGGCTACCGCATCGCAGGTGTGATGGTCGTTCACGATGCCGTCCAAGCCGATGATTTCTCCGGCCATTTGAAACCCAGTGACTTGGTCGCGCCCATCTTCGGTTGCCACGCAGGTTTTGAAGAATCCCGTACGTATCGCAAAGAGGGACGTAAACGGTTCGCCATTTCGAAACAGGGTTCCGCCGCGCTTGATTTTTCGGCGCACTGCGACGAGGTCGTCGATGCGCTTGAGTTGCTGATCATCGAGTCCCACAGGCATGCACAACTCGCGCAGGTTGCAGTTGGAACAGGCTACTTTGATGGTTTGCAGGTTGGAAGGCATGGATACTCGGTTCATTGGGCGAGCTTACATCCGAATGCTGTGGACGCTTCTCGATGCGTCATTCGGAAGAAACTTTGACCCAGGGCGAAATTGTCGCCAACTGGGCTTGGTAGGGACTTGATCAGCGTCAAGGACGTGGAGCAGACTCTACGGCACAGTGCGCAGGAATTGCAAGGAACCCTTTTCATGACCGTCGTTACCACCGAGCTCCTGCGTCGCTTTGACGTTCCGGGGCCGCGCTATACCTCCTATCCGACCGCAGACCGTTTCGTGGAGGCATTTGGCGAAAATGAGTACATCCTGGCTCTGCAGCAGCGTCGTGTCGGGTCGGTGGGCAAGGCTACACCGCTATCGCTGTATGTTCACATTCCTTTCTGCGAGTCGTTGTGCTACTACTGCGCCTGCAACAAGATCATTACCCGACACCCCGAGCGGGCGGAAGTCTATCTCCGCTATCTAAGTAGGGAGATTGACCTGCACACTGCGCATTGCGGCGTTGGCCAACAGGTGAGTCAGTTGCACTTTGGTGGCGGCACCCCCACTTTTTTAGCTGATGAGGGGTTGCGCGAGCTCATGGGCATGCTCAAGCGCAGTTTCGTTCTGGTGCCAGGGGGCGAGTATTCGATAGAGGTAGATCCACGCACTGTCGATGAGCAGCGGCTCGCATTGCTGGCAGAATTGGGATTCAATCGGCTCAGTTTTGGAGTGCAGGATTTCGACCCTGAGGTGCAAAAGGCTGTGCACCGCATACAGCCTGCGGAGAAGGTGTTTGACTTGGTGGAGGCCTCGCGCAAGCTTGGTTTTGAATCCGTCAACGTGGATTTGATCTATGGCTTGCCACGGCAGACACCCGAGTCGTTTGACCGTACGCTCGATCAGGTCGCCCAACTGCGTCCTGATCGCATAGCACTTTACGCTTACGCTCATTTGCCGGAGCGCTTCAAATCCCAGCGGCGCATCATCACTGCCGAGTTGCCCCTGGCGTCAGCCAAGGTTTCGATGCTGGCGCGCTCGATTGATGCGTTCATGAAGGCGGGCTACGTTTACGTGGGCATGGATCACTTTGCCTTGCCAGAGGATGCGTTGGCCGTGGCCAAGCGCCAGGGGCGGTTGCATCGCAACTTTCAGGGGTACAGCACCCAACCCGACTGTGATTTGATTGCCTTGGGTGTGTCCGCCATTGGTCGCGTTGGCGCAACCTACAGTCAAAACGTGAAGACGCTGGATGAGTACTACGATGCCATCGACCATGGTCACCTGCCCGTGGTGCGTGGTTTGGCATTGTCCAAAGATGACCTGATGCGCCGCGCAGTCATCATGGCGCTGATGTGCCAGGGCGAGTTGCTTTTTGAACCGTTGGAGCAATCCTGGCTGGTAGATTTCCGCAGCTACTTCCAGGCAGAGTTGCGGCAATTGGATGAGATGGCCGAACAAGGGCTGGTCACCGTCAGCTCAGAGGGTGTAAAAGTCACCACCATGGGGTGGTTCTTTGTGCGCGGCGTGGCAATGGTGTTTGACAGGTATTTGCAGGCAGACCGAAACCGCGCACGCTTTTCGCGCATCATTTAAGCCATGTTATGGGCGCTTGCATCGACGGCATTTTTCATGGGTTTGATGGGTGGGACGCATTGCCTTGTTATGTGTGCAGCGCCGTGTGCAGCGTTGACCTCAAGCGCAGGAGCCGCGACTGCTGATGTGCAGGCAATGCGCCGGACGTCGCTTGCGGGGGGCGTGCTGCACGTCGCAAGCTTCCACCTGGGGCGGTTGACAGGATACGCGGCAGCGGGTGCGTTGGCGGCGTTTGCCATGGATCGGCTGGCGTGGTTAAGCCAGAGTACTGTCGCCTTGCGTCCGGTCTGGACCATGCTGCATGTGCTGATTCTGGCTTGGGGCTTGCTAATGATGCTGCAGGCGCGACAGCCCACATGGCTGGAGGCTGCAGGCCGTGTGGTGTGGAGCAAGGTGCGTGTATTAGTGACGCGGCCGGGAGGGCTGTTTGTCACAGGAATGGCTTGGGCATTGCTGCCCTGTGGCTTGCTTTATACCGCGCTGCTGACCGCTGCACTGAGCGGCGGCGTGCTGCGCGGCGCACTGTGCATGGTTTTTTTTGGGGCTGGAAGTGGAATTTGGCTGGTTGCGGCGCCAGTAGTTTGGCGCCGTTTTCGCGCGCGGCTGAGCGACACGGCGTCCGCCTGGGGCTCCCGCCTGGCAGGCGCCGTACTTTTTGCCATGGGCGGGGTCGCTTTGTGGATGGATGTGGTGCATGGACAACCTGCACCTTGGTGTTTGCCCTGATGACTTGTCTGTAATAAAGTGAATAACGCGTAACGCGCAATAATGATCCGGTAACATGGGCCTCGTGGATATGCACTTGGCAGACCCATTCCAACTGAATCGAAGTGAACCAATCTGTCCTGATTGATGTAGATGCCCTGCGAGTGGGAATGTTTATCCAACTCGACCTGGGCTGGGTCAATCATCCCTTTCCGATGAGCAGTTTCAGACTCTCATCGCCCGATCAGATCCGCGTGTTGCGCGAGATCGGGCTGAAGGCCGTGCGCTACGTGCCTGCTAAGAGTACCCAAGTCCCCGAAAGGCGAGTGACCGCGGTGGAGGATGCCGCGGCGGTGGTGTCGGAGCATGGCAACGATGCGGCCGTATCAGAAAAAGTGCCTGCAACCGATCTGCTGGCGCAGCTCAGTGCCAGCCAGGAACGTTGCAACCAGCGCTTTCAACATGCGACAGGCGTTTATGCTGCAGTGTCGGCCAGTGTGCAAGCGGCGCCGCAGCAGGCGAGGCAAGACGCAGAAGATTTGATTACTTCATGCGTTTTGGATCTTCTGGAGCGCGGGCCTTGCACGGTGCATTTGTTGCCCGATGGGCTGGGTCAACGCTCGGCCGTCCATGCAGTCAATGTGATGGTGCTTGCCTTGCTGCTGGGGCAGGCCATGGGCTTGCAGGCGCAGCAACTGCGTGGCCTGGGTCTTGCAGCCTTGTTGCATGACCTGGGAAAGGTGAATCTGCCGACTTACATCGGGGAGCCGGGTGCCCCCCTCCGGCCGACGGACATGCCGCGCTATCAAAGCCATGTGGGGCTGTCGGTGGAACTGGGGCAGAGCATGGGTCTGCCCAGCGACGTTCTCATAGCGATTGCCCAGCACCACGAGATGGCCGATGGCAGTGGGTATCCACTGCACCTGGTCGCAGAGGACATTGGCCGGTGGGGGCGGATTCTGGCGCTGGTCAATCGCTATGATCGCTTGTGCAATCCGTTACACGGAGAGCCAGCCTTGACGCCGCATGAGGCCGTGGCAAGGCTTTTTGCCCTGCTGCGCCGCAGTTTCGATGCCACGGTACTGGGTGCCTTCATTCGCCTGATGGGGGTATATCCGCCAGGATCCCTGGTGCAACTGGTCGATGGGCGTTATGCAGCCGTGATGCTGGTGGATTCATCGCGGCCGTTGCGTCCGTGCGTGCTTCCGTACCAACCAGATGTGCCACGCAGTGAAGCGACCGTACTGAATTTGGCGCAGCTGCCTGAGCTTGGAATTCTACGCAGCCTGAAACCGGCGCAGGTGCCGCGTGCCGCTCTGGAATACCTGCTGCCGCAGCCGCGCATTTGTTACTTTTTCGAGCGTGCGTTGAACTCGCCCGATCGAGGGGATGCGGCGTGAGCATGGGCAGACAGCCTTTTCAAGCCATCTGGAATGGCTTGACCCTGGCTGCATGGCTGGTGGATGCGGCCAATCTGCAGATTCTGCAGGCGAATGAGGCTGCCGCGTTGCTGGTCGGACGGCGTTCGACGAACATGGAGGGCATGTCGGTTCTTGAATTGGCGGCGACTCCGGAAGACCAGTTCTATTGGAGTCAGCCCATGGCCGACATCGCGGCCGGTATCCATTCGCACACCTGGGTGCGCAACATGTGCAGCCAGGCCTTGGTGCCGGTGGATCGTCGTGTGCTTGCGATTCAGACGCAGGCGGATGGCGGGGGTGTTCAATGCCTGCTGCTGACCATGCAGGATCGGTCGGAACAAGAGGCATCCCGGCTTGAACTGGAAGCTTTGTTGTCCGAGTTGCGTGCGACCCTTGATTCGGCTGTTGACGGCGTGCTGACGTGCAATCTGCATGGACAGGTGCGGGCTTTCAATCATCGCCTGGCCGAGATCTGGCAACTGCCACATGAACTGCTGCTGCAGCGCGATGACGCTGCGATATGGGCGCATATTGAGGGTCAGGCGCTCGATCGGGCGGCTTATCGCGCGGCGCGGATGGAAATCATGCGTGAACCGCTGCGGGAGAGTTCCGACATCCTGGGCTTGCGCAATGGCATGACGGTAGAACAGCGCTCCGTGCCTCAGCTCGTTCAGGGGCGGCCGGCGGGGCGGGTTTATACGTTTCGAGATATCAGTGGCGACATCCGAACCCAGGCAGACCTGCGTCTGGCAGCGCAGGTGTTTGAGTCAAGCCTGGATGCCGTTTTCATTGCGGACAAGCGCAACGCCATAGTGCGCATCAATCCTGCGTGCAAGCAACTGCTCGGGGCATCCGCTGCGGTGGCCGTTGGTCAAGGGGTCACCACGTTGTTTACCAAGGGGAGGGGAAAGAGTGCTTTCATGACCGAGGTGCAACAGAGCTGGCTGCAGAAAGGCTTCTGGGATGGCGAACTGCGCCTGCGTCGCAGCGACGGCAGCGAATGCAGCGTGCACCTGTCATGGGTGGCCCTTGGCGCCGCCGAAAAGGGTGATGCACAGAGCATAGGCTTCATGCGCGATCTCACGCAGCAGCATGCAGCCAGGCAGCGCATCGAGCAACTGGCATACCGCGATGCACTGACAGGACTGCCCAATGGGCTGCTGCTGGGGGAGCGGGTGGCTGCTGCCATTGAATTGTCCCAGGCCAGTGATGGCAGTTTTGCGATCCTGTTTCTTGACCTGGATCGTTTCAAGATAGTCAATGATTCACTCGGGCATCCCTTTGGGGACCGCGTGCTCAAGCTGGTGGCAGAACGCCTGCAGGGCTGCCTGCGCCAGTCCGACATGTTGTGCCGTTTGGGTGGGGATGAATTCGTCATCTACCTGAACGGCGCCGATGCGGGTGTTGCAGAGGGGGTGGCGCGCCGTATGCTGGAGGAGATGCAAACGCCCTTCATGCTCGATGGCATGGGGTTTTCCATTCAGTGCAGCATAGGCGTCTCGATGTTCCCGCAGGATGGAAAGACGCTGGACGACCTGATCAAGCAAGCCGACACGGCCATGTACCAGGTCAAGGATCGGGGACGCGGCAACGTCGGCTTTTATCGGCCACAAATGAATGCCAATCTGCTGTCGCGCATGAAGCTGGAACATGCCATGCGCCAGGCGCTGGGGGCGGGGCATATGGCGGTGCACTACCAACCCCAGGTAGATATGGCGACGGGGCGCATCGTGGGAGCCGAGGCCTTGGCCAGGTGGACCGATCCGGAATTCGGCGTGGTGTCGCCGGGCAGCTTCATCCCCCTCGCGGAGGAGTCGGGCTTCATCGTCAGCCTGGGTGCCTGGGTGATGGAGCAGGCCATCAAGGAGGCCGCGCACTGGATGGGCTGCGGGACGCCGCTGGTGGTATCGGTGAACGTCTCGGCCCTTGAGTTTCGGCAGGTGGGTTTCGTGGAACGCATCATCAGCCTGCTTGCGCGCCATGGTTTGCCAGCCAAACTGCTGGAACTGGAGCTGACGGAAAGTGTTCTGCTGCACGATGCGCAGGAGATGGAGCAGGTGCTGGCAACTCTCACGCGCCTGGGCCTCAGGTTGGCCATTGATGATTTTGGAACCGGCTACTCCAGCCTGGCTTACCTGAAGAAGCTGGACATCGATCGCCTGAAAATCGACCGAACCTTCGTCAGCGGCCTGCCCGCAGACGAGGGCGACGGCGCCATCGTCCAGGCGGTCGTCAGCATGGGCCAGGCTCTGGGTTTCAGCGTGGTGGCAGAAGGTGTGGAGACGCAGAGCCAGCGCCATGCGCTGCAAAACATGGGTTGTGAGTATTACCAGGGGTTCCTGTGTGCACCGGCTTTGCCGGCTGCAGAGTTTCGCGCCCGCATGTTGTCGCCGGCGCCCGATCAAAAGCACATGGCCAAAAGAGCGCCGTGCCGGTCACGCGCTGCCAAACGTTGATCGCCTATTTCGCTTCTGCACCACCCGCGTCGTTGGTGCCTCGCCTTGTCGTGCTGCAGCGCTGCCTGTGGCTCCAGGCCTGACTGCCTGCTGGGTACGAATGATCTGGAAACGCAATGAGATCTGGCCGGCGGGGAGGAAAGGTGTCTGCAAATGCCGCCGGGCCGTCATCCTGAACCGGGGGTTCAGGTGGGCGAGGGCAACCTGGCGTTGGGTTCATCTGACGCGAGACGATCACGCTCACCAGGCAATGTACCAAGCCCGTGCTCAGTGAGCATTGGTTCAAGGAACTATAAAGCCCGGCAGCACTGCAGACGGCTCTATTGTACTTGCTGCATCTCTTCGTGATGGCCGAGGGCGGTTGGTTACAACAGGCGCCCGTCGTCCCCCAGGGCTTCGTCCAGCCGCAGAAGCAGTTGTTCCAGGCGCTGCTCCTGTGCTGTACTGGCTTGTGGCGTCGCGGTATCTGGATCAGTGCCGGTGACCGGTGCGGGTGCTCTGCGTTGCTGGGCCGCTGCGCTTAGGTCGGCGGCCTCGCGGTCGGCAATTTCGAAGGCCAGGTTCAGGGCCGCCAGTACGGCGATGCGTTCGCGTGCACGCACCTTGCCGGCGTCGCGGATGCGCGTCATGGCCGTGTCCACGCGTTCCACTGCTTCCAGCAGGCGTGATTCGTGCCCCTCGGGGCAGGCCAGCAGGTAGCTTTGCTGCAGGATTTGAACCTCGATCTGCTTCATGGCACATCCTTGGGCGGATTGTTTTCTGGCAGGCGCTCAAGCAAGGAGTCAACCCGCGCGCGCGCCGCACTCAGACGGGACTTGAGTGAATCACGCTCCTGGGCCAGGGCCGCCACCTGCTCGGCCAGCAGGGCGTTGGTGCGCTCCAGTTCGGCGTGGCGCAGCAGCAGGCGTTCGACACGCTCTGCAATCAGATCGAGGGGGTGCGGTGTGGCCATAGAGCCGTGCATTGTAGGGGGCGCCGCGTTTGCCCGTAGAATCCGCGCCGTTGGTGCTCGCTGCCGTGGTTCGCACGGCCGCAGTTCAACGGGAAGCAGGGAGGGGCGCTTCGCCGCGAAGCATGTCCCCAGCCTGCGCTGCCCCCGCAACGGTCAGCGGATGAGTCGCATGCCGACTCCCCCTTCACTCACAAGCCACTGGATGCCTTGAACAAGCGTCTGGGAAGGCGATGAGGGGCGCACCGCCAGCCCGGATACCGGCCAACACAGGTGGCCGCCCTGCGCCATGAAGGCGTTGATGGCGGCTGATTACCCATTGTCGGCGGGGAGGCTGGCACGGGGTTCCTTGCAGGTTTCGATTCCCTTTATGAAGCATATATCTCTATGCAACCGCGCCATCGATGCGCGCGTGGCGTTGCGCCGTTCCGCACTGGCCCTGGCGGTTCTGGCTATTGGTTCGGCTCAGGCGCAGGTAACGCCGGAAGCCCCCATGCTGCTTGCCCAATACCGCGCACCGTCGCTCAACGAGGTGGTCGTGACCGCCACGCGCACCGAGCAGCCGCTGACCGACATCGTCGCCGACGTTTCCATTGTCGATCGGGAGACGATAGAAAACAGCGGCGCCACTGGTCTGGTCGATGTGCTGGCGCGCCTGCCGGGCGTGCAGTTTGCGCGCAACGGCGGCCCGATGGGTTCGACCAGCCTGTACCTGCGCGGCGCCGAGACACGTTTCACCGCCGTCTATATCGATGGCGTGCGCGTGGACTCGCAGGCTTCGGGCGGCGCGTCGTGGGAGGCCATTCCCCTGTCGTTGGTCGATCGCATCGAAGTGCTGCGTGGCCCGGCGGCCGCCGTCTATGGCTCGGATGCCGTGGCCGGCGTGGTGCAGATCTTCACCAAGAAGGGCGAGGCTGGTGTGTCGCCCTATGTGGGCGTGGGCATCGGCACGCACCGTACCTGGAAGGCCGAGGCCGGCGTCAGTGGCGCCAGCGGTGCCGTGGACTATGCCATTGGCCTGGTTCGCGAAGGCAGCAAGGGCTTCAGTGCCAGCACCAGGACCACCAGCAACCCCGACCGTGACGGTTACACCAGTACGTCGGCCAATGCCCGCCTGGGCCTGCAGGTCAACCGCGCGCACCGGCTGGAGGGCACGCTGCTGCACAACGACAGCGACAGCGGCTATGACACCAGCAAGGCCGACGACCGCAGCCTGCACCGCCTGCAGACTCTGGGCCTGGCGTGGCAGGCACAGTGGAGCGAAACCTACAAGACGCGCCTGGCCGTGACCGACTCGCGCGACCGGTATGAAACCAAGCCCTCGCCTTATCTGACTGAGACCCAGCTGCGCGGCTATCTGTTCCAGAACGAATGGCGCCTGGGCGGCCACCAGTTCACGGCGGCCCTGGAGCGCCGTGAGGACGACCTGCAGAACGCCCCCATCGACCGCAGCCGGGCGCAGAACGCCGTGGCGTTGGGCTATGGCCTGAGTGCGGGAGCGCACACCCTGCAGCTCAATGCCCGTCACGACGACGATAGTGAGTTCGGTGGCAAGAGCACTGGCAGCGCGGCCTACGGCTACGCCTTTGCCAAAGGTTGGCGCGCCACTGCCTCGCTGGGGTCGGCCTTCCGGGCGCCCACGCTGTACCAGCGCTTCAGCATGTATGGCGACGCCTCGCTGCAGCCAGAGACCAGCCGAAACGTTGAGCTGGGCCTGAAATGGGCGCAGGACGCGAGCAGCTTTTCAGCCACGGTCTATCGCAACAAGGTCAGCAACCTCATCAACTGGGTTGGCTCAACGGGCACCTGTGCGGGCAACTCCGGGCCGTTTCCCGGCTGCTACGCCAACGTCGGCAAGGCGCGCTATGAGGGCGTGACCGTGGCGGGGGCGACCCGTCTGGCTGGCGTGCAGCTGTACGCATCGCTGGACGTGCAGAACCCGAAGAACCTGGACAACGGCAAGCTGCTGGCGCGCCGCGCCAAGCGCCATGCAACCCTCGGGGCCGACACCCAGCTGGCTGGCTGGACCTTGGGCGGCGAGGTCCAGGCCAACAGCCAGCGCTGGGACGATGCGGCCAACACCAGGCGCCTGGGCGGCTATGCGCTCTTCAACCTGTACGCCAGCACCCGCCTGGCGCGTGATTACCAGGTGGTGGCGCGCATCGACAACCTGGCCGACAAGGACTACCAGCTGGCGCGCGACTACGGCACGGCAGGCCGTACCTTCTACGTCGGCCTGAAGTGGTCGCCCAAGTACTGATCGACTGATCGCATCATGCGCATTGCCGTCCGTTGCCCCGCCCTGGTCATTGCCGCCTGCGCCTCCGGCCAGGGCAAGACCACGGTGACGGCCGCCCTTGCGCGGTTGCACGCCCGGCAGGGGCGGCGTGTGCGCGTGTTCAAGTGCGGGCCGGACTACCTTGACCCCTACTGGCACCAGCAGGCCAGCGGCGCGGCGGTCGAGCAGTTGGATCTGTGGATGACGGGCGCGCAGGACTGCGCCGGGCGCCTCTACGCTGCCGCGCAGGAGTCCGATCTGATCCTGATCGAGGGGGTGATGGGCCTGTTCGATGGCGCCGACAGCGTGGCCGATCTGGCGCAGCTTTTTGGCGTGCCGGTGCTGGCCGTGGTGGACGCCTGGGCCATGGGCGGCACGCTGGGCGCCATCGTCCATGGGCTCAAGACCTTCCGCCCCGGCTTGCCCTGGGCCGGGGTGCTGGCCAACCGCGTGGCGGGCGAGGGCCATGCCCGGCTGCTGCAGGACGGCCTGCACGATCCAGCCGACTGGCTGGGAGCCTTGCCGCGCCTGGGTGATGGCCAGGGCGACAGGCTGTTGCCCGAGCGCCACCTGGGCCTGGTGGCGGCGCATGAGCTGCCCGACGCGCTGGCCCGGCTGGATCTGGCCGCCGACGCCCTGGCCGCTACGCCGCTGGGGCAGATGGACGGTGCGGCGCTGCAGCGCTTCGCCGCCGACTTTGCGCCGCCGCCCGTCCAGCCCGCCACGGCCCCGCTGCTCGCCGGGCGCACCGTGGCCGTGGCGCGCGATGCGGCCTTTGCCTTCATCTACCCGGCCAATCTGCAGACGCTCGAGCAATTGGGTGCGCGCCTGGCGTTCTTCTCGCCCTTGGACGGCGAAGGCCTGCCCGCGTGCGACGCCGTCTGGCTGCCTGGCGGCTACCCGGAGCTGCACGCCGAGCGCCTAGCCGCCAATGCCCGGCTGCGGGCCGACCTGCATGCCCATGTGGGCGCGGGCAAGCCCCTGTGGGCCGAATGCGGCGGCATGATGGCGCTGGCCGAGTCCATCACCCTGCAGGACGGCCGGGTGCAGCCGCTGTGGGGCCTGCTGCCCGGGCGGGTGCAAATGCAGAAGCGCCTGGCGGCCCTGGGGCCGCAGCAGCTCGGCCTGCCGCAGGGGCAGTTGCGCGGCCACACCTTTCACTACTCCACCTTCGACAGCGCAGCCGCCGTGGCCACGCGCACCGCGCGCCCCGGGCAGGCCGTGGCGCCCAACGTGGGCGAGGCCGTTTACCGCCAGGGCAGCCTGCGGGCGAGTTACTTTCACGCCTGGTTTGCTTCCAGCCCCGCGGCCACGGCCGAGCTGTTCGGCGCCGGGGAGGCCTGATGGACATCGCACGCACCGAGCTCATTCTGGGCGGCCAGAAAAGCGGCAAGTCGCGCCGTGCAGAGCTGCTGGCGCAAACCTGGCTGGCTCAGTCTGCCGCGCACCGCGCCGTGCTGATCGCCACCGCCCAGCCCTGGGACGAGGAGATGCGCCAACGCATAGAGCGCCACCAGCAGGACCGCGCCGCGCGCGTGCCCGGCATGGACACGCTGGAGGAGGCGCGCGACCTGGCCGGCGCCTTGCAGCGCGCCAGCCGCCCCGATACCCTGGTGGTGGTGGACTGCCTGACGCTGTGGCTGACCCATTGGTTGATGCCGGCCGATGGCCAGAAATTTGAAGAAAAAAGGCCTGCAGCGCCTGACTGGCAAGCGCAACTAGCTATGTTTTTGAGAGTGATAGAGCACCCCCCCGGCCCCGTGGTGCTGGTGGGCAACGAGATCGGCTTGGGCGTGATCCCGCTGGGGCGCGAGGTGCGCGCCTTTGTCGATGCCCTGGGCCAGCTCAACCAGCAGGTGGCGGCCGCCTGCCAGCGCGTGACGCTGGTGGCCGCCGGCCTGCCGCTTGCACTGAAAGACGACCGCACATGAAGCCCACGCCTGTCAAACGCATTCTTATCGTCGTCACCGTGCTGCTGGCGCTGCTGCTGCTCATGAGCAGCCTGGCGCAGGCGCAGGGCGTGCAGGTGACCGACGACCGGGGCCACGCCGTGCAGCTGCCCCAGCCGCCCGAGCGCATCGTCACCCTGCTGCCCTCGCTGGCCGAGACCGTCTGCGCCCTGGGCGAGTGCCGGCGCCTGGTGGGCGTGGACCGCTACACCAACTGGCCGGCCAGCGTGAACCAGCTGCCCAAGGTGGGCGGGGGGCTGGACCCGAACATCGAGGCCATCGTCGCCCTGCGCCCGGACGTGGTGCTGATGGCCACGTCCTCGCGCGCGGCCGAGCGCCTGCGCGCCCTGGGGATCGCCGTGCTGGCGCTGGAGCCCAAGACCCACGCCGACGTACAGCGCGTGCTGGCCAAGGTCGGCCAGCTGCTGGGCCGCGGCGACGCGCAGCGCGTGTGGCGCGAGATTGACGCCGCCGTCTCCGCCGCCGCCCAGTCGCTGCCCGCCAGCGCCCGTGGCCAGCGGGTTTATTTCGAGGTCAGCCCCGGCCCGTTCGGCGCGGGCGAGGCATCCTTCATCGGTGAGACGCTGGCGCGCCTGGGCGCGCGCAACATCCTGCCGGCCAGCCTGGGGCCCTTCCCCAAGCTCAACCCCGAATACATCGTGCGCGCCGACCCGGACCGCATCATGGTCGGCTCGCGCAGCGCCGAAGGCCTGCTCTCCCGCCCCGGCTGGGCGCAGATGCGCGCCCTGCGCCAGGGGCGGCTGTGCCGCTTCAATGCCGACGAATCCGACACCTTGATCCGTCCCGGCCCACGCATGGCCGAGGCGGCCCGCCTCATGGCCGATTGCCTGCGGGGAAAGCAGTAAATGGGGGTCAGAGTCCCATTAAAGGCCGGCTCCAATCCGGATGGCCGGAATTGGGGTCAGACCCTCATGGGCTCCATCGGCCGTTCGGGGGCGCTGGGGCTGGGCCTGGCGCTGCTGGGGCTGGCCCTGGTGTTGCTGGGGCTGGGGGTGGGCAGCACCGGGCTGGAGAGCCTGCGCCCGCTGTGGTGGGGCGATGGCGTCGAGGCCGCCATGGCGCGGCAGATTGTCTGGGACATCCGCCTGCCGCGCACTTTGGGCGCCTGGGCCGCGGGGGCCCTGCTGGGGCTGGCGGGCGCGGTGGCGCAGGGGCTGTTTCGTAACCCGCTGGCCGACCCCTATCTGCTGGGCAGCGCCTCGGGTGCGTCGCTGGGCGTGGCGGCGGCGCTGGCGCTGATGGGGGGGGCGGGCGGCATGCTGGGCGCCTCGCAGGCGGCGCTCTCGGTGTCCGTGTATTCCGCCCACTGGCTGGTGCGCCTGGGTCTGACGGGCGCGGCCTTCGTCGGCGCCGTGGCTGCCGTGCTGCTGACGCTGGCGTTGGCGCGCGGCGTGCAGCACACGCTGCGCCTGCTGCTCGCCGGGGTGGTGGTGGGCGTGGTGCTGGGCGCGTGTACCTCATTGATCCTGCTGATATCGCCCGACTCGCTGCAGGCCATGCAGGGCTTTCTGCTTGGTTCGACCGGCTTTGTCGGCTGGACTGCGTGCCTGCTGCTGCTGGCGGTGTGGCTGCCCTGCCTGGCGGCAGCCGGGCTGCTGTCGCGCACGCTTGATGCCCTGGCCCTGGGCGAGGCCACAGCCGCCAGCCTGGGCCTGCGCCTGCCGCCGCTGCGCGCCGCCCTGGTGGCCGTGCTGGCCCTGGCCACGGGCACGGCGGTGGCGCAGACCGGGCTGATCGCCTTCGTCGGGCTGGCGGCGCCGCACCTGGTGCGCGCCGTGGTCAGCGTGCCGCACGGGCGCCTGATGGCCCTGGCCAGCCTGATGGGTGGCGCGCTGCTGGCCGCGGCCGACCTGCTGGCGCGCGGCCTGCTGGCGCCGCAGGAGTTGCCTGTGGGCGTGCTCACCGCCGTGCTTGGCGGGGGCTACCTGCTGTGGCTGATGCACCGCAGGACTGTGCTATGAACACCCCCCTGAGTCGCTTCGTGCCTTCCTTGCAGCGCTGCGCGCAGCGGGAGGGAGGACGCCACCAGCGCGGCGGGGCGGCCCTTGCGCGGTGGCCGCTGGCTTGGGCCATGCCTGCGCAGCGCCAGCGCCCCATGCACACTTGTGGGGTGTCCAATGAATGATATAAAAATAATAGCTATTAGCGCTTGTCAGATAAGCGCTGGAGCCGGAAAAGATGCTGTTCTTCAGCGGCTCGACCTGCCGCTGCTTGCCGGGCGCTGGAGCTGCATCGTCGGCCCCAATGGCGCCGGCAAGTCCACGCTGCTCAAGGCTCTGGCCGGGTTGCTGCCTCTGCGCGCCGGGCGGGTCGAGCTGCTGGGGCGTGACCTGCATGCCTGGCCGCGGCGCGAGCGCGCGCAGCAGCTCGCCTGGCTGGGCCAGAACGAGGCCGCCGCCGACGACCTGACGGTGTACGACGTGGCCATGCTCGGCCGCCTGCCGCACCAGGGCTTTCTGCAGCCCGCCAGCGACCAGGACCGCGCCGCCGTGGAGCAGGCGCTGCGCGCCACCCAGGCCTGGGACTGGCGCACGCGCGCGCTCGGCCAGCTCTCGGGCGGCGAGCGCCAGCGCGTGCTGCTGGCGCGCGCCCTGGCGGTGCAGGCGCAGGTGCTGCTGATGGACGAGCCCCTGGCCAATCTGGACCCGCCGCACCAGGCCGACTGGCTGGCGCTGGTGCGCGCGCTGGTGGCGCGGGGCTGCACCGTGGTCAGCGTGCTGCACGAGCTGGGCATGGCGCTGCACGCCGACGAGCTGGTGGTGATGCAGGCCGGCCGCATCGCCCACCAGGGCGCCAGCAGCGACCCGGCCACGCACCGCGCCGTGCAACAGGTGTTTGACCAGCGCGTTGCCATCCATGCCCTGGACGGGCAATGGGTGGCGCTGCCGTGTTGATTTTTTTGTTGATGGATGAACCCAAGGAGAAGTGCCATGCATATCGAACCCGGACTGGTTGACGCCAGCAAGATTTTTCTCAGCTACGCCACTGGCGCCGCGGCCCTTGGCTACAGCGCCAGGCTGGCGCTGGACATGCTGCGCAAGGAAGGCGCTGGCGCGCTGCTGCTGCGCAGCCTGGTCGCGACGGCGCTGGTGTTCGCATCGTTTGAGATCCTGCCGCACCACCCGGTGGGCGTGTCCGAGGTGCACTTGATCTTGGGCACCACGCTGCTCCTGATGCTGGGCGCAGCCCCCGCCGCCATCGGCCTGGCTGCCGGCCTGCTGGTGCAAAGCCTGTTCTTTGCCCCGCAAGACCTGCCCCAGTACGGCATGAACGTCACCACGCTGCTGGTGCCGCTGTTTGCCACCGCCGCGCTGGCGCGGCGCATCATCCCGCGCGCCACCGCCTACGTTGACCTGACTTATGCGCAAACGCTCAAGCTGTCGCTGGCCTACCAGGGCGGCATCGTTGCCTGGGTGGCCTTCTGGGCGCTGTACGGCCAGGGTGTGGGTGCTGGCAATCTGCAGAGCATTGCCAGCTTTGGCGCCGCCTACATGGGCGTGGTGCTGCTCGAGCCGCTGGTGGACCTGGCCGTGCTGGCCGGTGCCAAGGCGCTGCGTGGCCTGCAGGGCAGCGCGCTGCTGCAGGCGCGCGTGTACGGCGCGGCTTGATTGTCTCCCTCTCCCGCTGGCGGGAGAGGGCAGGGGTGAGGGTGGTGGCACGCGCCGTGCCCCATGCCTGAAACCCCCTCACCCCCACCCTCTCCCCCAAGGGGGCGAGGGAGTTGCGCAGCGCTGCTGGGCGTTTTCTTACTCTGAGCATCCCCATGGAAATCGAAACCCCTCCTATTCACCGCGACACCCCCAAACCCCAGGGCGAGCGCCGAGGCCTGGTGCTGGTGCACACCGGCAACGGCAAGGGCAAGAGCACGGCGGCCTTCGGCCTGGCGCTGCGTGCGCACGGGCGCGGCAAGGCCGTCAAGGTCTATCAGTTCATGAAGGTGCCGTCGGCGCGCTTTGGCGAGCACCGGCTGTTCGAGCAGCTGGGCATCCCGATCGAGGGCCTGGGCGACGGCTTCAGCTGGAAGAGCCGCGACCTGGACCATTCCGCAGCCCTGGCGCAGGACGGCTGGGCCAAGGCCGAGGCGGCGATCCGCTCGGGCGAGTTCTTCATGGTGGTGCTCGACGAGATCATGTACCCGCTGCGCTACGGCTGGGTGCAGCTTGGCGATGTGCTGGCCTGCCTGCGCGAGCGCCCCAGCCATGTGCATGTGGTGCTGACCGGGCGCGGCGCGCCGGCTGAACTGGTCGATCTGGCCGATACCGTGACCGAGATGACTCTCATCAAGCACCACTTCCAGGCCGGCGTTCCGGCGCAGCGCGGCATAGAAGACTGATGGCCAGCGTTCTCCCCGAGCAGCGGCCCGTGACCCGATCCGCCGCACTGGCCTTGCTGTGCGCGCTGGCCACCCCGGGCCAGGCGCAGCAGCGCATCGTCACCGTGGCGCCCTCGCTCACCGAATCGGTGTGTGCGCTCGGCCACTGCGGGCAGATCGTCGGCACCGACCGCTATTCCACCGGCCCCGGCCCGGTGGCCAACCTGCCCAAGGTGGGCGGCCTGGCGGACGTCTCCATCGAGCACATCGTCGCCCTGCGGCCCGACCTGGTGCTGCTGGGCCCGCGCTCGCGCATTGCCGACCGCCTGGCGCAGCTGGGCATTGCCGTGCAGAGTTTCAACGTGCGCACCCACGCCGAGCAGAAAGCCATGCTGCGCGCACTGGGCCGCACGCTGGGCGAGAGCGCGCGTGCCGAAAGCCTGATCCTGCAGATCGAGCGCCAGCTGGACGCAGCCGCCGCGCGCCTGCCCGCGCAGCTGCGCGGGCGCAGCGTGTACGTGGAGATCGGCCTGGGCCCCAAGGCCGCCAGCGAGGCCACCTTCATCGGCGAGACCCTGGCGCGCCTGGGCCTGGTCAACATCGTGGGGCGCGACCAGGGCTTCTTCCCGCAGGTCAACCCCGAGTTCATCGTGCGCCGCGCGCCCGACCTCATCGTCGGCCCCGCTGCGCTGCTGGCCAATCTGCACCAGCGCCCCGGCTGGGAGCGCTTGAGCGCCGCGCGCCGCCAGCAGGTCTGCGCGCTCGACCCCGAGCGCATGGCGCTGCTGGAGCGCCCCGGCCCACGCCTGGGCGAGGCCGCGCACATGCTGGTCGATTGCCTGCTGGCCTTGCCGGGCGTGCGCAGCTGATGCCAAGCGGGCGCTGCGGCCTTGCTCCCTCCCCCTCTGGGGGAGGGCTGGGGTGGGGGCCAGCGACGCTCGCGCCGGCATGCAGCCCCCATCCCCACCTTCCCTCAGCGGGGGAAGGAGTCGCCCCCCATTTCTGATTCAAGGAGTTTTTATGCAAATCCGCAAAATCCCCGCCACCATCGTCACCGGCTTTCTCGGCGCCGGCAAAACCACGCTGCTGCGCCACATCCTGGCCAACGCCAATGGCCGGCGCATCGCCGTCATCGTCAACGAGTTTGGCGCCCTGGGCATCGACGGCGAGCTGCTGCGCGCCTGCGGCGTGGGCTGCGATGAGACTGGTGCCGACAACGGCCAGCTGTTCGAGCTGGCCAACGGCTGCCTGTGCTGCACGGTGCAGGAAGAATTTGCCCCGGTGATGGAGCAGCTGGCCGCGCGGCGCGGCGAGATCGACCATTTGGTCATCGAAACCTCGGGCCTGGCGTTACCCAAGCCCCTGGTGCAGGCCTTCCAGTGGCCGCAAATCCGCAACGCCTTTACCGTGGATGCGGTCGTCACCGTGGTGGACGCGCCCGCCGTGCTGGCCGGCCAGTTTGCCGAAGACCCCGTGGCCGTGGACGCCCAGCGCCGTGCCGACGACAACCTGGACCACGAGTCGCCGCTGGCCGAGCTGTTTGAAGACCAGCTGGCCACCGCCGACCTGGTGGTGCTCAACAAACTCGAAGGGCTGGGTGCCGAAGCCATCGCCCAGGTCGAGGCCGTCGTGCGCGCCGAAACCCCCGCCGGTGTGCAGCTGGTGCATGCGGACCAGGGCCGCGTTGCGCCCGAGGTGCTGCTGGGCCAGGGCCGTGCGGTGGAGGACTTGATCGATGCGCGCCACACCCACCACGACGAGGAAGAAGACCACGACCACGATGCCTTCGACTCGGTCGCCGTCGATCTGCTGGTGACAGACCGCCAACGCCTGCTGGCCGCGCTGGCCGCATTGACGCAGCGCCACGAGATCTACCGCGTCAAGGGCTTCGTCGCCCTGCCGGGCGCGGCCATGCGCTTGTTGGTGCAGGGCGTGGGCCAGCGCTTTGACAGCCACTTCGACCGTCCCTGGGGCGCGGCCGAGGCGCGCGCCACGCGCCTGGTACTGATCGGCGATCACCTGGACGCCGCCGCCTTGCAGGCCGAGCTGCAGGCGCAACTGGACGCAGTGGCGGCCTGACATGCATTTGCTCTCCACCCGCCCCGGCGGCTACGTGGACGACGGCGGCCAGGGCGTGGTGCGCGTGCAGCAAAGCCCGGGCGACATCGTCATCCTGTCGGCTGCCGACACCACGCTGTCGCTGCTGGCCGACGCCGCCACGCGCCTGCCTGCGGGCGGCCCCAGCATCCGCCTGGCCAATCTGATGTGGCTGCGCCAGCCGGCGTCGGTGGACATGTACATCGACGACGTGCTGCAGCACGCCCGCGCCATCGTCATAGACCACCTGGGCGCGGCCAGCGACTGGGCCTACGTGGTCGAGCAGGTGCAGGCCCTGGCGCTGCGGCGCGGCTTGTGGGTGGCGTTTTTTTCGGGCGACAACCAGCCCGACGAGCAGCTGATTCGCCGCAGCACGGCGCAGGCGGCGGACTGCGACCAGCTCTGGCGCTGCCTGCGCGAGGGCGGGGCCGACAACGCCCAGGGCTTTTACGCACTGATCACCCATGCCGCCCTGGGCCTGGGCCAGCGCCCGCCGCCCGCGCAGCCGCTGCCTGCCGTGCTGCCCTATGCGCCGGCGCAAACGCTGGTGCAGCACCCCGGCGCGCCGCTGGCGCTGCTGCTGTTCTACCGGGCGCACGCCCAGTCGGGTAATACGGCGGTGTTCGACGCGCTGCTGGTGGCCTTGGCGCGCCAGGGGCTGAACACCCTGGCGCTGGCGATTGATTCGCTCAAGACCCCATCCACCCTGGCCACGGTGCAGCAACTGGCGCAAGAGCGCGGCGTGGACGTGGTGCTCAACGCCACCAGCTTTGCCATCGTCTCGCTGGCCGCCGACGGTGCCGAGCCGTCCGAGCCGGTGCTGCTGGCGGGCGACGCGCCGGTGCTGCAGCTCATCACCGCCGGCGGCACGCGCGAGCAGTGGCAGGACGACCCGCACGGCCTTACGCCGCGCGACCTGGCCATGCATGTGGTGTTGCCCGAGGTGGACGGGCGCATCACCACGCGCGCCATCAGCTTCAAGGGCCTGGCGCGCCGCTGCGAAGTCACCGAGGTGGACGTGGTGCGGTATGAGCCCGAACCCGAGCGCATCGCCTTCGTCGCCGAGCTGGCGCGGCGCTGGTGTGCGCTGCGGCACAAAAGCGCCACCGACAAGCGCCTGGCGCTGATCCTGGCCAACTACCCCAACGACGACGCGCGCCTGGCCAACGGCGTGGGGCTGGACACACCGGCATCCACGCTGGCGATACTCGCCGCGCTGCAGGGCGCGGGCTACGACCTGGGCGCGGCCCCGCTGCCGCCCAGCAGCGACGCGCTGATGCGCGCCCTGGTGGCGGGCGTGACCAACGACCATGCCGCCAACCCCGCCCGCCCGGCGCTGCAAAGCCTGGCGCTGGCGGACTACCTGGCCGACTTTGCCCAGCTCCCGCCCGAGAGCCAGGCGGCAGTAACGCAGCTGTGGGGCGCGCCCGAGCAAGACCCCATGCTGCGCGCCGGCCGCTTCATGGTGGCGGGCATGCGCCTGGGCAAGGTCTTCATCGGCGTGCAACCGGCGCGCGGGCGTGATTTGGACCTGGTGGCCAGCTACCACGACGCCGACCTGGTGCCGCCGCACGGCTACCTGGCGTTCTACTTCTGGCTGCGCCGCGCGTTTGCGGTCGATGCCGTGGTGCATGTGGGCAAGCACGGCAACCTGGAATGGCTGCCGGGCAAGAGCGTGGCCCTGGGCGCGGCCTGCTGGCCCGATGCGCTTTTGGGGCCGCTGCCGCACCTCTACCCCTTCATCGTCAACGACCCTGGCGAGGGCAGCCAGGCCAAGCGGCGCAGCCAGGCCGTCATCATCGACCACCTGATGCCGCCGCTGACGCGCGCCGAGAGCTACGGGCCCTTGCTCGATCTTGAGCGCAGCATGGACGAGTATTACGACGCGCTGCAGCTCGACCCGCGCCGCGCTCGCCACCTGCGCGGCGTGATGCTGCAGCAGGTGATTGCTGCCCATCTGCACCTGGAGCTGGGCTTTGCCGCTCCCGCCACCGACGACGAGCGCGAGGCGCTGCTCGCGCGCCTGGACGCCTACTTGTGCGAGATCAAGGAATCGCAGATCCGCGACGGCCTGCACATCCTGGGCCAGTCGCCCCAGGGCCGCCAGCGCACCGACACCCTGGTGGCGCTGGCGCGCGTGGCATCGGGCCAGGGGGCGGGGCAGGGCGGCCTGCTGGCGGCGCTGGCGCAAGACCTGGGGCTAGCGGGGTTCGACCCACACACGCCCGACTGGGCCGCACCCTGGGCCGGGCCGCGTCCCGCCGTGCTGGCGCAGATCAGCGACGCCCCCTGGCGCCACGCCGGCCACACGCGCGAGCGCCTGGAGCTGCTCGCCAACGCCCTGGTGGCGGCGCATGGCGACGCGGCTGCCCCCGCGCCCGACGCGCAGGCCTGGCCGCAGACGGCCGCAGTGCTGGCGCGCCTGCGCAGCCAGTTGGCGCCGCGCCTGGACGCAAGCGGCGCGCAGGAGATCGCCCAGCTGCTACGCGGCCTGGCCGGCCGCTTTGTGCCGCCTGGCCCCAGCGGCGCGCCGTCCCGCGGGCGGCCCGACGTGCTGCCCACCGGGCGCAACTTCTATTCGGTGGACACGCGCGCCGTGCCCACGCCCACCGCGTATCACATGGGCCGGCTGGCGGCCGAGCGGGTGATAGAACGCCACCTGCAGGACCACGGCAGCTACCCTGAGTCGGTGGGCCTGTCCGTCTGGGGCACGGCCACCATGCGCTCGGGCGGCGAGGACATCGCCCAGGCCCTGGCCCTGCTGGGCGTGCGCCCCCAATGGGCACCGGGCAGCAACCGCGTGAGCGACGTCGAGGTGCTGCCCGCCGCCGTGCTGGGCCGCCCGCGGGTGGACGTGACGCTGCGCGTCTCGGGCTTCTTCCGCGACGCTTTTCCCAACGTGATCGACCTGTTCGACACCGCGGTGCAGGCCGTGGCGCGCGTGCCGCTGGATGACGAGGACGACGCCATGAACCCGGTGCGCGTGCGCGTGCGCCGCGAGGCCCAGCAGGCGGTGGCGCAGGGCGTGGCGCTGGACGCGGCGCTGCGCCAGGCCAGCTGGCGCGTCTTTGGCCCGCGCCCCGGCGGCTATGGCGCCGGGCTGCAGGAGCTGATCGCCAGCGGCCGCTGGAAAGAGCGCGCTGACCTGGGCGCGGCTTATCTGCGCGCCGGTAGCTTTGCCTACGGTGCCGACGGCCATGGCATCCAAGCGCGCGCGGCGTTTGAGCAGCGCCTGTCGGGCGTGCAGGCGGTGCTGCACAACCAGGACAACCGCGAGCACGACATCCTCGACTCCGACGACTACTACCAGTTCCATGGCGGCATGGGCGCGGCCGTGGAGGCGCTGACCGGCGCGCAGCCCGCGCTCTACCACGGCGACCTGAGCGTGCCCGGCGCGCCACGCATCAAGCCCCTGGCCGAGGAGGTGGCCCGCGTCGTGCGCGCGCGCGCCGTGAATCCCAAGTGGCTGGATGGCGTGAAGCGCCACGGTTACAAGGGCGCGTTCGAGATCGCCGCCACGGTGGACTACTTGTTCGCCTTCGACGCCACCAGCGGCGTGGTGGCCGACCACCAATACGCGCTGATCGCCAACGCCTATGTGCATGACGACGACACCCGGCAGTTTCTGCAGCAGCACAACCCCCAGGCCCTGCGCGCCATCGCCGAGCGGCTGCTCGAAGCCATGGCCCGGGGTTTGTGGCAGGAGCCGGGCGACCAGCGTGCGCTGATCCAGCAGCAGCTGCTGGCGCTGGAGCAGCGGCTGGAGGGTTCGGATCATTATTAAAAACGGCCGCAGCGCCCGTCAGTAAAGCGAAAGCAGCTATCAAAATGATAAAACTTTCCCCGGCTGAGCTTTTACCAGCATCGGATGATTCCACCGTTGCTGGCCCTCACCCCCACCCTCTCCCAGAGGGAGAGGGCGTAAAACCGGCGCAGCCGATCGCCCTCGCCCCTTTGGGGAGAGGGAGGGGTGAGGGGCCGCCCGCCATGTCCACCAGCCCCAGCTTCCCCTTCACCGCCCTGGTCGCCCAGGAGCAGCTGCAACGCGCGCTGTTGCTCGCCGCCATCGACCCTGCCATAGGCGGCGTGCTCATCGCCGGGCCGCGTGGCACGGCCAAGTCCACGGCGGCGCGCGCGCTGGCGGCGCTGCTGCCGGGCGCGCCCTTTGTCACCCTGCCGCTGGCGGCCAGCCTGGAGCAGCTGGTGGGCACGCTGAACCTGCAGGACGCGCTGCAGAACGGCCAGGTCAGCCTGCAGCCCGGCCTGTTGGCGCGCGCGCATGGCGGCGTGCTGTATGTCGATGAGGTCAACCTGCTACCCGACGCGCTGGTCGATGCGCTGCTGGACGCAGCCGCCAGCGGCGTCAACACCGTTGAGCGCGACGGCATCTCTGAGCGTCACGCGGCGCGCTTCGTGCTGGTGGGCACCATGAACCCCGAGGAGGGCGAACTGCGCCCGCAGCTGCTCGACCGCTTTGGCCTGGCGCTGACCTTGGCCAACCCGCAGGACGCGGCCACGCGCAGCGCCATCGTGCGCGCGCGGCTGGCCTTCGAGGCCGACCCCGCAGCCCTGCTGTCCGCGCACCAGCCGGAGCTCGCCCGTCTGGGCGCCGTCATTGCGACGGCGCGCCAGCGCCTGGCGCAGCTCGACTGGGACGATGCCGTGCTGGCGCGCGCCGCCGATCTGGCCCTGCAGGCCGGGGTGGACGGCATGCGCGCCGACCTGGTCATGCTGCGCGCCGCGCGCGCCCTGGCGGCGCTGCAGGCGCGCCCGCAGGTGCTGCCTGAAGACGTGGACGCCGTGGCCGATCTGGCCCTGGCGCATCGGCGCGCAGACGCGCCGCCGCAGCCGCAGGCCCAGGCCCAGTCACCCCAACCCGCACAGCAGCCGCCATCGCAACCGCCATCGCAGACCGCAGCATCTCAGGGCGGGCAGGCGAGCCCCACCGGCGACTGGGGCGCGCTGCCGCCCCGGCCGGCGCCCATGGTGCGCGTGGTCAACACCGGAGGGCTGGCGCCAAAAAAAGCCTGAGCCACTCCAGGCCCGGCGCTGCACAGGCGCAGGGCGCCTGGCGGTGGCGCAGCCCCCCACGCAGTGCGGCGCTGCCCCGGCCCGGCTTGGCGCGGGCGGCCGGGCAGGGCAGGCAGATCGACTGGCCGCACACCCTGCGAGTCAAAGGGCCGCAGGCGCTGCAGAGCGGCCATTTGCGACGGCGCGCGGTGCCGCAGCGCCCAAGCCGGCTGCACCTTATCGTGCTCGACACTTCGGGCTCCATGCAGCGCGGCGCCCGCCTGGCGCTGGCCAAGGGCTACACCGCGCGCCTGATCGAGCAGGCCGCGCGCGCGGGCGAGCATGTGGCGCTGCTGGCCTTTGGCGGCCAGGGCGTGCAGTTGTTGCTGCCGCCCGGCCCGGCGCGCGCATCGGGGGCGGGGCAGGTGCGGCCGCTTGCCGGCGGCGGCGGCACGCCGCTGGCGGCCGCCCTGGCGCAGGCCGATCGCCTGGCCGCCCAGGCGCTGCGCCGGGGCGTGGGCGGGGCCTGCCTGTGGCTGCTGACCGACGGCCGCACGCTGGCATCGCCGCCCGCGCCGCAGATCGCCCAGCAGGTGATCGTGGACTTTGACGACCCGCTGCGCCCCGCCGGCCGCTGCCCGGCCTGGGCCGCAGCCTGGGGGGCGGACTACCGCTTGCCCGATTGATGTTTTGCTGCATTACTGTCCGGTTTAATGTCCTGCAGCGCAGGCGGGATCAAGCATTGGTGCGGTCTGCAGGCCGATTTTGTTTGGTGCCGATTTGAACGTCGCCTTCCAAATACTGGGTAGCTTCCCGGGGTTGACAACCCCGAGGAGCGCACGTGAATGCTGGCAAAACCGGTACGACAATGCAGGCAGTGTCCCTGTCCTGCTGGATTGGGGAGAGAACCTATGAAACCGCAAGACCTTTCCCAAGCCAAGAACCCTGACTTACGCGCATCGCTTGGCGCCCTGCAGCGCGCTGCCGATCTGGCCCGGCAGGTGGCGGTGCAAACCAATACCGCCATCGTCGTGGTGGAGGGTGGCCAGCTCATCCGCATCCCGGCGCACGATCTGGGGCCGCAGAAGAAAACATAGTCGCAGGCCGACCGAGCGATTCCGACGCCCGGTGGCTTGAGCACACGGCGCTGCCCTGGCGCGTGCTGCTTACGGCTGGTTTGTTCTGTTTTTTCACCCTCCATGACGCTGCACTCCTGCACCTTCACCACCCCCTTGGGCGACATGCTGGCCGTGGCGTCGCCGGTCGGCCTGTGCCTGCTTGAATTCGTCGGTCAGAAGGGCCTGGAGCGTGAACTGGCCCAGGTGCAGGCGGCGCGCGGCACGGCCGTGCAGGCGGGCGACAGCCCCATCCTGGCCCAGACCCGGGCCGAGGTGGCCGAATACTTTGCCGGGCGGCGCCAGGGTTTTGGCGTGGCGCTCGATCTTGTGGGCACCGCCTTTCAGCTGGCCGCCTGGCAGGCGCTGCTGGCCATTCCCCACGGCCAGACGCGCAGTTATGCACAGCAGGCCCGCTCCATAGGCCAACCCACGGCCACGCGTGCCGTGGCGGCGGCCAATGGTGCCAACAAGGTGTCCATCATCGTGCCCTGCCACCGCGTGATCGGCAGCAACGGCAGCCTGACCGGCTTTGGCGGCGGCCTGGCGCGCAAGCAGGCCCTGCTGGCACTGGAAGGCCGGGCGCAACAACAGGATTTACATGGCATCTGACACCCCACCCACGGCCCAGGCCTACGGCGCACAAGAGCGCGCCGCCATCTACCGCGCCATCGACGAGCGGCGCGACATGCGCCACTTTGCCGGCGGCAGCGTCGCGCCCGAGGTGCTGCAGCGCCTGCTGACCGCAGCGCACCACGCGCCCAGCGTCGGCTTCATGCAGCCATGGCGCTTCATACGGGTGCGCAGTCGCAACCTGCGCGAGCAGCTGCATGCCTGCGTGGAGGTGGAGCGCCAGCGCACGGCCGATGCACTGGGCGAGCGCCGCGATGGTTTTTTGCAGCTGAAGGTGGAAGGCCTGCTGGACGCCGCCGAGGTGTTTGCAGTTGCCCTGGCCGATGGGCGCGAGGCGCATGTCTTTGGCCGCCGCACGCTGCCCGAGATGGACCTGGCCTCCGTCGCCTGCGCCATCCAGAACCTGTGGCTGGCGGCGCGCGCCGAGGGGCTGGGCATGGGCTGGGTGTCCATCTTCGACCCGGCCGACGTGGCGCGGCTGCTGCAACTGCCGCAGGGAGCGCGCGCCGTGGCGCTGCTCTGCCTGGGGCCCGTGCATGGCTTTTATGAAGAGCCCATGCTGGCCCGCGAACGCTGGGCGCGCCGGGCGCCGCTGGCTTCGGTGGTGTTTGACGAGGGTTGGGGCCAGCCGGCCGACTGGCTGGATCAGCCTGCCGCCGCTTGAGGCAAATCCGTATCAGCGTTGGCGCTGCAGCAGCCGCACATGCATGGGGCGCACAAAGCGCGCGCCTTCGGCTGTGCAGTGCGGCGCAAATGCCGCAGCCACCCGTGCCTGCAGCGCGTCGTCGATATGGTGGTCGGCAAACGTGGGGCGCATCATGCGCCGGTCGAACTCGGCAAAGTCGCTGAACTGAACCGGCATCTCAAAGCGCCGCTCCGCCACCTGCTGCCAGGGGCTGCCCGGCGCCGCCAGCGCGCGATCGACGGCCGCCTGGGCGGCAGCGCGCACCGCGCCTTCGTCGTTGTACAGGCGCGTGATCTCGTTGAGCGGCCCGGCATAGACGGGCTCTGAAAGATACAGATGCCCGCCCGGGCGCAGCACCCGCGCCACCTCGGCCAACGCCTGGTCCATGTCGGCCAGCGGCACATGGTGCAGGGACTTGAGCATCAACGCCAGGTCAAACTGCCCATCGCCGCAAGGTACGTCCTGCGCGCCGGCCGCCACAAAGCACATGCCCGCCGGCGGATCCTGCAGGTTGCGCGCGTGCTGAACGGCGTCCACCTCCAGGCCCACATAGTCCAGCCCCGGCCAGCGCCTGAGCATCTGCTGCGCCATGCGCGCCGCGCCGCAGCCCAGCTCTATCACCTGCGGCCCGGGGGTGGGCAGCAGTTCGGCGAGGACGTCGAGTTCGTCGGTGATCAAACGTGTCATGGTGGGGGATGGATGCGGGAGTGATGGTGGGCAACCTGCTCCATGCTTGCGCAACCGAAGGTGGGTGCTTCAGGCATGAACTGGCCGCGTAATTCTCGCCTGTCCGCAACCGCGGCGTTACTTGCCCCAGCAGTCGGTGACGATGGTGCCGGTAGTCACCCCTTTGGCGCCACGCAGCCCGGTGTTGGTCAGCGTCAGCGTGCCGCACTTGTCCGTGGCTTGGGCGCCTGGGTTCTTAGGCACGGCCTGCAACGTGAAAGCGGCATTGGTGTTGCCACTGGCAAAACTGATGGTGTAGCGTTTTTCGGTGTTTGTGCTATCCCAGAACAGACTGGTCGGTACGCTGCCTGTCGGGTACACCCCCGTGGCTGTAGCGGCACGCTCCATCCACTGCGTCGCAGCCAGCAGGCCGGCGCGGGCATCGGCGCGATGGCCTCGCTGCACAAACTCGGTATAGCTGGGGTAGGCAATAGCCGACAGGATGCCGACGATGGCCACCACGATCATCAGCTCGATGAGGGTGAAACCGCTCTGCCCAGAAGTGGGGGTGTGTTGTGTCATGGGTGGGCTTCTCTATTTGAGTTGACGCCAGTTGGGGCGCAGCGACAGTTCTGGCATGCGCGCCAGTGTCTCGCGGTTGTTCTTTACGTCGATGTCTTCCACCTTGTTGCCGCCACTGATCAGATTGTGCGCGCCCTTGGCTACTTGCCTGCGTGTCGTGTCGTTGTCGGCAGTGTTAAAGAAGCCATCGTTGTTGGCATCCACCAGCTGCACCGATGGTTTCTTGCCGTCCATCATGTTGATGAAGGTGCGGTACTGGCGCTCCTCGTCAACGGTTGAGGCGTCGCAGGTTTCGATATTGGGGTTCAAATTCGAACCCTTGGCCGGAACCTGGGAGTAAACGGCCAGGATGTTGCTGCCGTCGTACATCTCTATGGGCTTGAGTTGGCGTTCGCCCACTGCGGGGAAGTCCATGTACCAGCCATTGTTGGTAGTCCAGTCCAGGGTGTCGGTCAGATCGATCTTCCCGGCCTTGCCGCCGTCTTGTTCCACGATTGCGCGCTTTGCGAGTTTGGCGGTTGCGACGCCTATTCCGAGTGCTGCAGGAGCGGGCGCGCAGTCGGCTTTTGGTATTGGTGTGCAGGTGCCGCCGCCAGGGTGTACTTCCAGACGCTTACCCTTGGAGGTGCTCACCGTGCGGTAGCGCGTGTTGTCGAGTACCGAGTACAGCGTTTGCACATTCACATCGCTTTCGTCGGTCTTGGTGACGTTGCGACCGGTGCCGAAAGTCACCATCATGCCGCCCACGTCCACATCCTTGGCGTTGATGCCGGTGCCTACGGTTTTCTTCCGGTCATTGGGGCGAACGGTAGGGGCAATGGTGATGGGCTGCGCAATGGTGCGAGAGGCAGAACTGAGTGATGCCGGCCCGGTTGCCGTGAACAACGGTTGCCCGCCAAACGCTACTTTCCACTGGGTGTCGTCCACGTTGGTCAGGTCAAACTTCCACAGATTGCCCAGGGTGTCGCCGGCGTAGGCCACGTCGGGGCGCTCGTCGCCGTTGATATCCACCAGACGCGGCGCCATCAGGCCGTTGTCGTTGGCATTGCCTGTGCCTGTAGCGTCGCTGGTGGCTTGAACGCGCACCAACTCCTTGTTGCCATCCAGGTACTGGATAAGCAGCACCGGGCGCTGGTTGGTGCTGTTGTAGCCGTTGCCCATTACCACGGCCCACCGGTTGTTGTTCATGCGCGTGATTTGCGTGGTGCGCATGGCGTTGGTTTCATCCAGCACGGGCCGCGCGGTGATGTTGCCGATGTCCTTGTCTTCAGTCTCGGTAATGAGGCAGGCGGCTTTCTGTGCGCCGGGCAGGCCGGTTGCAGCGCAGTTCGGCGGAATCTGGCTCGCCTGCTCGCAAGCTGTTCTTGTAGCGCCGGTCATGGTGGCGCAGATGGGGGCAGGCATATTGCCTTCGGTGCTGCGTGTGCGGTCAAGCACGACGAGGCTTTGGGCATTTGCCTCGGCAAACACACCAGGCTTGCTGGTGTTGTCGGGGTTGGTCACATCCAGCACAAAGTACCCCTTGCCGCCTGCTCCCAGGGTGCCGACCAGCAGAGTGCGCCAGTCGCTGGTGTAGGTGGCGCTATAGGCGGGGTCGTTTGGGTCTTGGATCCCGACGCCCATGTCCACGTCGCCCGTCATGGGTGAACCATCGACGAAAAAGCGGTGTTTGTTGTTGTAGCTTGGATCACTCAGGCGGGTGAGGCTTGGAATCACGCCGCGCGGGACGTAGGCGATTTTTTCTGTGCCGTCGGTGGCGGAAAAGCCGTGCAGCATGCCATCGTTGCCGCCCACGTAAATCATCGGCAGCCGGGATTTGTTGTCGCGCGTAAAGGCGCTGTAGCCCGACAGCGGGTAACCGCTGGATGGCGTGCCGGTGTACCAGACCACCGAGTTGATGATGTCGCCCTGTCGGCTCTGGCGCTCGCGCAGCGGTTTGGCCGCAGTGTAGCCAATGGACTCCGATCCCTCGAGGGATCGATCACCTCGGATGAAGTTGAGGTGATTTTCTCCGTTGGTTTTGACGGTGACGCCGGTGGCGTTGGTGTTCAGTCCAAGCCAATATTTTTGACCGGTGCTCAAATAGTTTTGGCTGTTATCCCATTTAAAGGCAGATCCGCCTTTTTCCTTGCTGGTTTGCCATTCATCACTCCAGCTCAATATAAAGCGATTGGCGACGGAAAAACTCGCATCATCCAGTTTGGATGCGGTATTCTTTCCGCCCCAGCCGACAGAGGGAACGGTAGTACCGTCTTTCTTGACGGTCTCGGCGACCACAAAGCCCTTCCAGGCGTTCTTGGGTTCGTAGGCCCCAGTGAATTTGCCGACGTCATTGCGTGAGGTGTTGGAACCACTGGTAGCGGTGGACGTCATGTCCGGGTCTGTCAGGGTGTTGATTTGCGTGAAGATGTCCCGGAATGCTTGCTCAAGATCTTCTCCTTTTTCGATGGCGTAATAACGCCCGCGGCCATTCAAGGCAGCATGCCATAAGTCCAACGAGCGTTTGTTTTCATTGTCCATTGCAGGCCATGTCTTTGCTCCAGTGACAAAATCAGGAAAACTGCCATCGTAACCAAATGGTACCTGTGCCGTGGGCGAAATAATGCTGGAAGCCCCCGGCCAGGTCGTTGCCATTTGGGAGAAGCCAATGGTGTAGGTGACCATGTGTGGCCAAGTCGCCGGGTTGTAGCGGGGGTTCCAGAAACGATCCAAAACCGCGTCTTTGTTATTGCTGTCCTTGCCAAAATTCTCTGATGTGGGTGCCTTGCTGTAATCCGCGGCGGGCGTAGGAGCTCCTGTCAAACCAGAAGTTTGTAGCGCGGTTCCCCAACTGTAAAACGCCCAGTCGGCCAGGGTTTTGCTGTGCCCATCGCGATAGAGTGCTGTGTTGGCCTGAGCTGCAGCAGTGGCACCCCCGTAATCGGTGCCGTCGGGTAGTTTGATGTTGGTGGCGTTGTCACGCCGTTTGGTATCTGGTAGGTCGTGGGACGTGCCGTTCCAGCGTCCGTCGGTCATCATGATGTGGTAATTGCGCCGACAGCCCAAAAAGGGCTTGCCATCCCCCGTGCCAGGCTCGCTGGCCCAAGGACTGTTTGGGCCTAATGGTTGGCGCATATATTCATCGGCCTGTTTGAACATCAGGTGTGATGGAGTACCACCATTTGCCGATAGGTTGCTGACGAAACTCAGAAAGTTAGCGCGATGTGCTCCTTCCAGCGGGCGCATGGAATTGGTGTTCATGGTAGTGCTATTAACGTTATCGGCATTATTTGACTTGCCGTTGTTATGCATTACCTGCCAGGCGAGGCGGATTTTTTTATCTGGCAATAAGGTGTTGTCGTAGTTTGGATCGGCTGGATCGAAAATGGACTTGAGTGCATATTTCAGGACATTGATGCGCTTGCGCGTCACCGGCCAGGTTCCATCGGCCAGTGGGGTGGTAACGTTGTCGGACGTTGAGCCTTCTTTGTCGAGTCGATAGGCCATGCTCCCGGAGTCATCCACTGAAATAATCACATTGGGCGTGACGTAAGGCTGCACGGTACCCGGCGGGGCTTGCACCAGATTCAGCGCCCATGCGGCATGTGGCGCCAACATGGTTCCCATGGCAAGCGCGAGCAGGGTCTTGCGCAGGTGTGCGGGTGCGGTGTGATTGCGGGGCATGGTTTGCTCCTCAAGCTTTGGGAATGACATAGAAAATGGCTGTTGGTGCTTGCTGGTAGGGCGCTATGCACTCTGTATTTGATAGCGACCGTATTCAATCCTTGCGCCGCTGCTGGGCGTAGGTTTGTTGCAGCACCACCATGGAATTCTTTCGGCCGTAGGCCACTGCGGTGATTCGGTAGATGACATTGGGGTCGAGGTTGGCCTGGAAAACGTCCGGCCCGCCGCCGCCGCTGGCGGTGGCATCGACGATCAGGCGGTTGGTGCCGGTACCGGGCTTGATGTAGGGCAGCACTTCAATCCAGTACCACCCCCCCCGGTTCCAGGCGCTGGTGTCGGCCAGGACCGGATTGGCCGGTTCCGCGGTGGTGCTGAGTTTTGCGCCGGTGAACTGGCCGTAGCGGGCGCCCACGTCGGTGGCTGAAATGTTCTTCAATGCGGTTTTGTCGTTCCAGAAGTCCTGCACCCCCGCCCGCTTGATGCAAAGGCCCTTGTGGCAGCCGTCGGTTGTTGTCTGTGCCGCAAGGTCGGCGATCAGCAGCGTCACCCTTTCGTTTTCCTTGGAGCCGGGAATCTGAAAACCTGGCAATCCCAGGCGGCATATATTCCCGGCGGGATCGACGGTGGGATCGCCGCTTAGCGAGCAGTCCACGCCGTCTAGCGTTTTATTGGTGGACGGATCAGGCTCGGCGCTGCGGATGTCCATTTCGGCGTCTTGCAATAGCGCCTGCGCAGCTTCAAAAGCGCGTTGGTAGTCCGCGTCATTGCCCACCACCATTTCATTGAACAGCGAAGTGCGGGCTGCCCATAGGGCCAGCAGCATGGACAGCATGACGAAGACGATGACGACGAACAGGGCCACGCCGCGCTCGGACGACGGGCCGCGACGACGGCGCGGCGCAAGACCAGGGGGCTGGAGGGGGGTATGCATATTTGGCCTTTAGTTTTAAAGAAGCCCCTGGCTGCGCAACTGGAAGACGTTGCGAAACACCATGTGCATGCGCCGGGCACGTTCGCCAGTGAGGGTGTTGAGGTTGACGGCGGTGGTGCCGTCGCAGTCGATGTAGGTGCTGCCACTTGGCAGATCGATCGGTTCGTTGCCATAGAGCACCAGGCAGACCTCGACGCCCTGCACCTTGGCCCAATCGGCGCTGCCGGCACTGGGGGCTGCGACTATGCTGATCTTGCTGTCGCCGCCCACGCTGTTGTCTTGCAGCAGGTAACGCACCTGGAAGTTGGCGACGTTGTTGACGATGGGCTGGCCGGCGGTGCCGTTGCCACCGCAGTCCAGCTCGCTTTTGCTGACGTCAAAGTTAAAGAGGCTTTCCAGTAATTGGTCGTCTTTGTGGGATCCGGTGTGATCAGCCGGGCCACCGACGCAATTGCGCGATTGCGATTCTTCTTTGGCCTTGGCGTGCAGCGGTTCTTTGTAGCGGCGGTAGCCCACCGTCATTGAGGTGGCGGTGCCCTGGATGGAGGGTGATGTGCTGGGGCTGAACGCATTGCCACCGGTGGCAGGTGCATCGGTCTCGATGGCGACCTTGGCCTGGTAGGGCTCGGCAACCACCGCTGCGTCATAGTTCAGATTGACGCGCAGCGCGCCGGCCTGGCGCAGTTGACTGCCGATCACGCGCATGGCGTAGGCGGCTTGCTGCTGGATCATGCTTGCGTCGCTGACGGTGCCTGATACGCCGCGCGAAACCATTAAGGCGCCCATGGCCACTGCCACAACCAACAGGCCAATCGCCACGCCGACCATGAGCTCAAGGAGGGTGACGCCGCGTTGGCGCCGAACGATGGTGCCTGCGCCCTTCACTTTGGGCTTGCCTGACGAGGCCAATCGGTTTACAGGGATTTGCCCTGCAGCGCTTGCTATATCTGCGCAACGCACTCTATTTTTTATAGTGAACATGTCAGGCCCCGGGGCAGAAATACTGTATGGCGCCACCGCCTGCCTTGTAGGGCGCGCAGCGTGCCGAGATGGGTATGAACTGCAGGTGGCAGGTGTGGTCTGTCGGACATGTGGCGGCAGTGCCGGCGGCGTTTTGCACATTGCCGCTGCTGTCGCGTACCTTGGTGACGTCCGTGTTTTCTTTGTCGGTGGCGCTGAGGTCGTGGCGTTCGTTTTCGCGCCAGGCAATCATTACGCCCAACTGGCGCCGCTCTTGCGGCTGAAGGGATGCTTCTGAAGTGGGGACGAAGATGTTGGCCTTGCCCATGGGTAGGACCTTCACGCTTTCCTTCCAGAGGTACAGGTCGTACTTGGCCTGGTCGGTGCCGTTGCAGCCGCTGGCACAGTTGCCTGAAACGGGACTCGGGACGTTGTTGAAGTCTGATACGTAGTCGGTCATGGATGCCACGGCGTTGGGGTTGACCTTGAGGCGCTCGGATAGGTCTTCGATCAGCCGGATGGCCTGCGCCCGGCGCACGGTGGTGGAGGTATCCGTCAGCGTGCGCATCTGCACACCCAGAATGCCCAGGATGCCGAGGGCGGCAATGACGATGGCGACCAGCGACTCGATCAGGGTGATGCCGCGCTGGCGGCGCGATGTGGGGTGTTTCATCATGTGGAGCCTGTGCATGGAATGTCCGCTGGCAGGATGATCTTGATGCGACCACCCGAGCTCATGCAGACTCCGCGCGCAGCCGGGTTGGTGGTGGATTTATTGAGCGGGACGATGCTGAAACCGAGCCATGCACCATCAACCAAACCCCAGCGGTTGAGCTTGATGCTGGCAGCCCCGCCGGTGCGTGACACCTGCACTTTCGAGGGTGTTTCGTAGCGCTGCAGTTCCGGCTCGCCCACGTCGCAGTCGCCATTGCCATTGGTGTCTGCACATACAAACCAACCGCAGTCCCAGTCCTGATTGGTGGTGGCTGTCGTGCATCCATTGGTGTTGTTCGGAATCTTCTGTATTGCTACATTGCCGCCGCGTTTGATCGCTTCGGAGCGGGCGAGAAAGAGGGTGGACTTGAGCTGCTCGCTCACCTGCACGATCCGCCAGCGCTCGAATAGCGGCGTGAAGCTGGGCGCCGCCAGTGCCGCGAGTACGGCCATGATGGCAATCACCACCATCAACTCGATAGCCGTAAAGCCACGCACCGGGGCGCGGCTGCCGTGCCGCGCGCGTGAAAGGTAAC
>JADHED010000501.1_pt1 | contig 46935 bp, 39 predicted proteins | sample 8952041 | NCBI WGS metagenome assembly JADHED01 (sample SAMN16124423, study PRJNA663239) | bioreactor sludge metagenome | isolation source: sludge (control) | place: India:Bengaluru | collected 2018-09-08 | reverse complement strand
TGCCGCCTGCGCGGAACTGGACAGCCTGAAGAGCACAGCGTCTCGCTGTGCCCCCCGGGAGGGGTGAGGGGCCTCTGCGATATGTGCATAGTCAGGCTGTTTTTACTTGAATTCGCGTTCGCGCAGCCATTTGGTGGCGATCCATTTCTCGCCCTCGGTCACGGGAGCGCCGCCGTGCAGGGTGCGCGTGCTCGGGTGGGGGCGTTCGTAGCTGAAGAACACGGCGTTGCCCTGGCGCGGGCCCACTTCCAGCGGTACGTCGGGGAAGGTGGTGCCGCCGCCCTTGGACGGGTTGTTCAGGTAGATCACCAGCGTGGCCACGCGCTGGCCGCCGCGCTGCAGAATGCTGGGCGTGCCGGGCTCCTGGGGGTCGAAGTAGTCGTAATGCGGCTTGTACTCGGCGCCGGGGCGGTAGTGCAGCACCTGCAGGCCCTCGCCGTTCTGTACGGGCCAGTTGACCAGGCGGGCGATGCGCTGCTCCAGTCGGGCGACGACGGCGTTCTCGCCGCGGTCGAAGAACATGCCGTCGCTGGTGCGCGCCTGGTTGACCTCGTGGCCGCCGGTGGCGGTCTGCACGGTGAGCGAGCGCGCCATGCGCGAGCCGGCGGCGTCGATGATGGCCTGGCATTCATCGGGCGACAGCAGGTTGCCGAACAGCACCACGCGCGGGTTGGCCATGGCCATCAGCACCTCGACCTGGCGGTCGCCCACGTCGATGAACAGCGGCGAGTCGGCAATCGCTGGCTCGGGCACCGGCACGGCGGGCGGCAGGCCCTTGTCCAGCGCCACCTTGTCCAGATGCGCGCGCAGCACCAGCTCTACCGCGGTGACGGCCACGTCCTCGTTCCAGCCCGAGGTGCGCATGCCCTCGATCAGCGCCGGTGCGGCCACACCGGCGCTGGCCTGGTCGATGATCCATTGGCGCAGCTCGGGGGTGATGGTCTGGGACAGGCTCATGGCGGGGGCTCCTCCTCAAGGGGCTTTGCGGCGAAACACCAGGCGCTCGGGCGTGCTGGCGCCGGGCGCCCAAGCATAGCCCTCCAGGTCAAAACCTTCGAGCTGGTGCGGCGTCGTCACGCGCTGCTGTATGGCGTAGCGCGCCATCAGGCCGCGCGCGCGCTTGGCATAAAAGCTGATGATCTTGTACTGGCCGCCCTTGTAATCCTCGAACACGCATTCGATGACGCGGGCCTTCAGCGCCTTGCGATCGACCGACTTGAAATACTCCTGCGAGGCCAGGTTGACGACCACCGGCGTGATGTCCTGCGCCAGGTGCTGGTTCAGGTGCTCGGCAATGCGCTGGCCCCAGAACTGGTACAGGTTGGCGCCGCCGTTGGTGGCCAGGCGCGTTCCCATCTCCAGGCGGTAGGGCTGCATCCAGTCCAGCGGGCGCAGCACGCCGTACAGGCCGGAGAGGATGGCCAGGTGCTGCTGCGCCCAGTCGAGTTCGCTGAGCGATAGGGTGGGCGCCTGCAGGCCCTCATAGACATCGCCGTTGAAGGCCATCACCGCCTGGCGCGCGTTGGCGGCCGAAAAGTGCGGCTGCCAGGCGGCGTAGCGCGCCACGTTCAGGGCGGCCAGCGGGTCGCTGATGGACATCAGCGAGGCGATGTCCTGCGGCGACTTGTGGCGCAGCACGGCGATCAGCTCCTGCGCCTGGGGCACGAAGGCCGGCAGCGTGTGGGGCAGGCCGGCGGGCAGCGGCGTGTCGTAGTCCAGCGACTTGGCGGGCGAGAGCAGAAACAGCATGCGGAACCCCTGTAAAGCGCGCTGCATGTATGCCTGAATGGCCATTAGCGCTTATTTGGTAAGCGCCAGCAGCTATGATTTTTGTAACTATCAAACGCAACCGGGGGCATGAGCCCCCGGTGTCATGGCCGACTGCCGCGCTTTAGACGGCGGCGCCTTCCTTCTCGAACGGCAGTTGCAGGTCACGCAGGTCGCGGCGGGTTTCCACCAGCACCAGCGGGCCTTCGTCCAGCACCACGACGGGCGGGCGCTCACGTGGGATGTGCACGGGCTTGGGCTCGGCGGCGATGGCGGCTTGCACGGCGGCTACCTTGTCGGCGTCCGAGTTGACCCATTGCAGGCCGGAGGCCTGGGCCACGTCCATCAGCGATTGCACGGGCAGCGTGAAGGCCGGCACGCGCGGCAGGCCGGCGCTGGCGGGCTCGGCCTGCACGGCGGCCGGCGCTGGCGCGGCTTCGGCCACGGCATCCGGCACCTGGGCGACGGCGGGCGGGGCCTGCTCGGCCTGCTCGGCCGGTGCGGGCTCTGCCAATGACTCGGCCTGGGCAGCGGTCGCAAGCGTTGCCGCCGGAGCGGCTGCGGGCGCGGCTGCGGTGGCAAAGTAGCTGCGGCGTGCGGGTTCGGGCGCGGCCTCGTCGGCGGCGGCCCGGGCCGGTGCGGCGGGGATGTCGAACTCCATCAGCGGGGCGGCGGGCGCGGCCTCGGTGCCGTTGTTGCCGTCGTTGGTGCGCGGGGCGCGCTCGCCACGCTCGCGGCGGTCACGGCCATAGCGGTCGCGCGAACGGCGCTCGCGGCGCTCTTCGCCTGCGGCGGGTGCATCGGCCTGGCCGGTGCGGATTTCGCTGCCCGTCAGGTCCAGATCGGGCAGGGAGTCCAGCGGGGCGGTGTCGGCAAAGTCGGCCACCGGGGCGGCAGCCTCGCTGGCGCGCGGGGCGCGCTCGCGGCGCGGTTCGCCGCGCTCGCTGCGTTCACGGCGCTCGTTGCTGCGTGCCGGGCGCTCGGCGCGCTCCGTCGTTGCGGTGGTGTCGGGCGTATCGGCTGCCGTGGCCTGGGCGCTTGCATTGGGCTGCTCGGCGGCGTCGGCAGCGGCCGGTGCGCTGCGCTCGCGGCTGCTGCGGCCATCGCGTGGCTGGCGCGGCTTGTCGCCCTCTGGACGGTCGGCGCGCTCGGGGCGGCGCTCGCCATCACGTTCGGCACGCTCGCCGCGGCCGTTGCGGCCTTCGCGGCTCTCGCGGTTGTCACGGCCTTCGCCGGCCGGGCGGTCACTGCGGCGGCCGCGCCCCTCGGCGTTGGCGCCTTCGCGGTTGGCATCGCGGTTGCCGTTGCGCTCGCTGCCGCCACGGCGGCTGCCGCGCTCGCCGCCGCGGCCGTCGCGGCGGCCTTCGGTGCGGGCGGGGGCTTCAGCCGGCTGTGGGGCGGGTGCGGCCACGGGGGCGGCTGCGGGCGCGGCGCCAAAGCCAAACAGGCTCTTGAGCCAGGCGAAGAAGCCTTGCTCGGGCGCTGGTGCCGGTGCTGGGCGCGGTTGTTGCGGCGCGGGCGTGGCCGTGCGCTGCGGGTTCTTGCTGCGGGCCGCAGCTTCGGGGCGCGGCTCGGCCACGGGCGCGGGTGCATCGGGCAGCACGCCCTTGATCACCGGCTGCTGCTTGTTGGTGGGCTCTTGCGACCGGCGCGTGATGCCGGTCTGCTCCTCGGCCACTTCGGCCAGGTTGTAGCTGGCGTCCACGTTGTCCAGGCGCGGGTCGTCGTGCTTGAGGCGTTCCAGCCGGTAGTGCGGCGTGGCCAGGCTCTTGTTGGGGATCAACATGACCGAGACGCGCTTGCGCAGCTCGATCTTGGCGATCTCGTTGCGCTTTTCGTTCAACAGGAAGCTGGCCACCTCCACCGGCACCTGGCAGCGCACGGCGGCGGTGTTGTCCTTCATGGTCTCTTCCTGGATCATGCGCAGCATCTGCAGCGCAAAGCCCTCGGTGTCGCGCACGTGGCCGGTGCCGTCGCACTGCGGGCAGCGGATGTGGGCGCCTTCGGACAGCGAGGGTTTCAGGCGCTGGCGGCTCATCTCCATCAGGCCGAACTTGCTGATGGTGCCGAACTGCACGCGGGCGCGGTCCTGGCGCAGCGCGTCGCGCAGGCGGTTCTCGACCTCGCGGCGGTTCTTGCTCTCCTCCATGTCAATGAAGTCGATGACGATCAGGCCGCCCAGGTCGCGCAGGCGCATCTGGCGCGCCACCTCGTCGGCCGCCTCCAGGTTGGTGCGGGTGGCGGTCTCCTCGATGTCGCCGCCCTTGATGGCGCGTGCCGAGTTCACATCGACGCTGACCAGGGCCTCGGTGTGGTCGATGACGATGGCGCCGCCCGAGGGTAGCTGCACGGTGCGCGCGTAGGCGGACTCGATCTGGTGCTCGATCTGGAAGCGCGAGAACAGCGGCGCATCGTCACGGTAGCGCTTGACGCGCGCGGCCTGCTCGGGCATCACGTGCGCCATGAACTGCTGGGCCTGCTCGTAGATGTCGTCGGTGTCGATCAGGATGTCGCCAATGTCGGCGTTGAAATAGTCGCGGATGGCGCGGATCACCAGGCTCGACTCCTGATAGATCAGGAAGGCGCCCTTGCCGGCCTTGGCGGCGCCGTCGATGGCGCTCCACAGCTTGAGCAAATAGTTCAGGTCCCACTGCAGCTCGGGCGCGCTGCGGCCAATGCCGGCGGTGCGGGCGATGATGCTGGCCCCCTTGGGGTATTCCAGCTGGTCCATGGCCTCTTTCAGCTCGGCGCGATCCTCGCCCTCGATGCGGCGGCTGACGCCACCGCCGCGCGGGTTGTTGGGCATCAGCACCACGTAGCGGCCGGCCAGGCTGATGAAGGTGGTCAGCGCCGCGCCCTTGTTGCCGCGCTCTTCTTTCTCGACCTGTACCAAAAGCTCCTGGCCTTCGCGGATCACGTCGTTGATGCGTGCCTGGCTGGGCGAGACGCCTTCGGCGAAGTACTGCTTGGAGATTTCCTTGAACGGCAGAAAGCCGTGGCGGTCTTCGCCGTAGTCAACAAAGCAGGCCTCCAGCGACGGCTCCACACGGGTGACCACGGCCTTGTAAATGTTGCCCTTGCGCTGTTCGCGTCCTTCGACCTCGATCTCGTAGTCGAGCAGTTTCTGGCCGTCCACGATGGCCAGGCGGCGTTCTTCGGGCTGCGTGGCGTTGATGAGCATCCGTTTCATGATGCGTGTCCTTTATGCAATGCGTTGTTCTTGTGCGGGCCGTGCATGGCGCGGCCCGCGTCTCAATCCAAACCATCACCCCCAAAGGGGCTTGGTGCCTGGACTGGCGCATCGAAACGGAAGCGAAAGGAACGGGCCGCACCGCAGCCGCGCAGCAGCTCAGCCGAGCAGGCGCGGAGGAGGTTGGGCGTGGAGGGGAGCGAGCCGGACTGCAGGCTGGTCAGCTACGATAAAAGGAGCTGCTTGCGCTTTCCAGACGGGCGTTACGGGCAGATTTTGTGCCAACGGCAGGGGCTGGCGCTCCTGCCATGAAGACACTATCCAAGCCAGTACAACCCACATGATGTCGCTTTGATCCGCCGACCGCCGCGCTCTGTTGGAGGCGGTGTCGGCCAGTAATTCCGTGTTTCAGTCGTTCGATGCGTCAGCCTGCGGGGCGATGTGCGGTCTTGACTGAACCACGCACTACGCACCCGGGCATCCACCAGACTGCGCGCCGAGCTGGGCTTGTGTCCACTAAACTCCAGACACATCAACCGCTTACACATTCGTCACGCAGGTGAAACACATTATAGAGGGCAAACCCAGCCCGGGTCCGGCGGCCAGCACCGTCGAGGTCGATGCCGAGTCCGCCGGCCAGCGCCTGGACAATTTTTTGATACGCCACCTGAAGGGCGTGCCCAAGACCCATGTCTATCGCATCATCCGCAGCGGCGAGGTGCGCCTGAACAAGGGCCGCACCAGCGCCGACGCGCGCGTGGCAGCCGGCGACCTGGTGCGCCTGCCGCCCGTGCGTGTGTCTGACAAGATCGCCGAGAAGGCCGAGCGCCCGGCGCCGGCGCGTGAATTTCCCATTCTGCTCGAGGACGAGCATCTGATCGCCATCGACAAGCCCGCCGGCGTGGCCGTGCACGGCGGCTCGGGCGTTTCCTTTGGCGTCATCGAGCAGCTGCGGCGCGCCAGGCCGCAGGCGAAATTCCTGGAGCTGGTGCACCGGCTCGACCGCGAGACCTCGGGCATTTTGCTGGTGGCCAAGAAGCGCTCGGCGCTCACCGGCCTGCAGGACCAGTTCCGCGGGCGCGAGACCGGCAAGACCTATCTGGCCCTGGTGCAGGGCAGCTGGGCCGCCAACAACAAGGTGATCGACAGCCCGCTGCACAAATACCTGCAGGCCGACGGCGAACGCCGCGTGCGCGTGACCACGCAGGACGACCCGGACGGCATGCGCTCCATCACCCTGGTCAAGGTGCGCAGCCAGATCGCGCCGCGCCCTTTGCAGGGCCTGCCGGCCATGAGCCTGCTGGAGGTGACGATCAAGACCGGACGCACGCACCAGATCCGCGTGCACCTGGCATCCCAGGGCCACCCGATTGCGGGTGACGACAAATATGGCGACTTCGACCTGAACCGCCGGTTGCAGAAGCAGGGCCTGAAACGCATGTTTCTGCATGCCTGGCGCCTGCAGTTCGACCACCCCGCCACCGGCGAACGCCTGGAGCTGCGCGCCGAGCTGCCGCCCGATTTGGCCCCGTTTCTATCCACCGAGCCTCCCCATGCCTGAACACCGCCCGCGCCGCTTCGACCTGATTGCCTTCGACTGGGACGGCACGCTGTTCGACTCCACCGCCATCATCGTGCGCAGCATCCAGGACGCGGTGCGCGACGTGGGCGGCAGCGTGCCCAGCGATGAGGCTGCAGCCTGGGTCATAGGCATGGCCCTGCCCCAGGCGCTGGCCCATGCCGCGCCCGACGTGCCGCGCGAGAAATACACCGATCTGGCCAACCGCTACCGCTACCACTACCTGCAGCGCCAGGACGACGTGACCTTGTTTGCCGGCGTGCTGCCCCTGCTGGAGGCCCTGCGCGCGCGCGGCCACCTGCTGGCCGTGGCTACGGGCAAGAGCCGGCGCGGCCTGGACCAGGCGCTGCAGCAGGTGCAGCTGCGCGGCATGTTCGACGGCTCGCGCACGGCCGACGAGACGGCGGGCAAACCACACCCCTTGATGCTGCAGGAGCTGATGGCCGAGTTCGACGTGGCGCCCGAGCGCCTGCTCATGATTGGCGACACCACGCACGACCTGGAGATGGCCCGCGCCGCCCGCTGCGCCAGCGTGGGCGTGGGCTATGGAGCGCATGACGTGGCCGGGTTTGCCGCGCTGGGCCCGCTGTGCGTGGCGCCCTCGGTGGCCGATTTGCACCGCTGGCTGCTGGAGCACGCCTGATGCCCGAAGAACGCATCTTCCTGTGCGCCGGCAGCGAGCTCGTCGATGGCGGGCGCGCCGTGGCCTTCGACGTGTGCCACCGCGGCCAGACGCTGCGCGCCTTTGCCGTTCGCTACCAGGGCGGCGTGCATGCCTACCTGAACCGCTGCCCGCATGTGGCCATGGAGATGGACTTGCGTGAAGGCCATTTCTTTGACGACAGCGGCTGCCGGATCATCTGCGCCACGCACGGAGCGTTGTTTGCGCCCGACACCGGCGCCTGCCTGGGCGGCCCGGCGCGCGGCCCGCTGGTGAAGCTTGCGTTGAGTGAAGAACAGGGCATGGTGTACTGGCATACTGCCCCCGATCTACAAGCCGTAGCGCTCTGAAACCATGACCGACCCCACCCGCACCGAACCCACCGGTTTTGAGGGAAATCAGCCGAAACCGCCCGACCTGTGGGCGCGAACAGCTACTGAAAACGAAGCAAAAAAGGCCATCGCCGCCAGCCCCGGCTGGGAGCGCGAGGTGCTGGAGAAGCTCGTCCTGGGCACTCTGGCCGAGCAGCGCGCGGCCAGGCGCTGGCGCAACTTCTGGCGCTTTGGCTGGCTGACGCTGATCGCCTTGATCATCTGGGCCGCCTGGCAGCGCGACCTGGCCAGCACCAGCAAGAGCACGCCGCACACGGCCGTGGTGGACATCAAGGGCGAAATCGCCTCCGGTGCCGAGGCCAGCGCCGAGTTTGTCGTCGCCGCCATGAAGAGCGCCTTCGAGGATCCGGGCTCGCAGGCCGTGGTGCTGCTCATCAACTCGCCCGGCGGCAGCCCGGTGCAGGCCGGCATGATCAACGATGAGATCGTGCGCCTGAAGGCCAAGCACAAGAAGCCGCTGTACGCCGTGGTGGAGGAAACCTGCGCCTCGGCCGCCTATTACATCGCCGCCGCCGCCGACGAGATTTACGTGGACAAGGCCAGCATCGTCGGCAGCATAGGGGTGCTGATGGACGGCTTTGGTTTCACCGGCACCATGGAGAAGCTCGGCGTGGAGCGCCGCCTGCTCACCGCCGGCGCCAACAAGGGCTTTCTCGACCCGTTCAGCCCGCAGTCGGCCACGCAGCGTGGCTACGCCCAGAGCATGCTGGACCAGATCCACCAGCAGTTCATCTCTGCCGTGAAAGAAGGCCGGGGCGAGCGCCTGAAGGAAACCCCCGAGACCTTCAGCGGCCTGTTCTGGACGGGCCAGCAGGCAGTGGACATGGGCCTGGCCGATCAGTACGGCACCCTGGACTTTGTCGCGCGCGAGGTCGTCAAGGCCGAGGACGTGATCGACTACACGCGCCGTGACAACGTTGCCGAGCGCCTGGTGCGCAAATTTGGCGCCACGTTTGGCGAGACCGTGCTGCGCGGCATGCGGGCGGGGCCGGCGCTGCGCTGAGGGTATGGAAGTACTGCTGCATGCCGACCTGGATCTGGCGCGCTTCCAGGCCAAGTTCAACAAGGTGCGCGCGGCCCTGGAGCGGGGTGACTTCAAGAGCGCCGACCTCAAGAAGCTCGCGCCCACGCCCTACTGGCGCGCCAAGCTCGACGATGCCAGCCGCCTGCTGCTGCGCTTTGTGCGCCATGGCGATCGCACCGTGTGCCTGGCGCTGGAGATCATTGCCCACCACGCCTACGACAAGTCGCGGTTCTTGCGCGGCGCGCAGCTCGATACCGAGGCCGTCCAGACCGAGGTCACGCCCGAGCGGCTGGCGCAGGACGCCGAGCCGCTGCGCTACCTGCACCCGGGCCGCGCCGAGTTCCATGTGCTGGACAAGCCCATCTCGTTCGACGACGCGCAGGAGGCCATCTACCGCCTGCCGCCGCCCCTGGTGCTGGTGGGATCGGCCGGCTCGGGCAAGACCGCGCTGACCCTGGCCAAGCTGCGCCAGGCCGATGGCCAGGTGCTGTACGTCACCCAGTCGCCCTGGCTGGCGCAGAGCGCGCGCGCCATCTACGAGGCCCACGGCTATGAGAACCCGGCGCAGGAGGCGCAGTTCCTGTCGTACCGCGAGTTCCTGGAGACCCTGCGCGTGCCCGAGGGGCGCGAGGTCACGTTCGCGGCCTTTCGCGGCTGGTTCGAGCGCCATCGCCAGCACTACCGCTTCACCGACGCCCATCCCTGCTTCGAGGAGTTCCGCGGCGTCATCGGCAGCCAGCCCGAGGGCGTGCTGACGCAGCCGGCCTACCTGGCGCTGGGGCCGCGCCAGTCCATTTTCGAGCCCGAACAGCGTGAGGCCATCTACGCACTGTTCGGCAAGTACCGCGCCTGGCTGGCCGAGACCGGGCAGTTCGACAGCAACCTGATCGCCCATGAATGGCAGGCGCTGGCCCGACCGGAATACGACTTCATCGTCATCGACGAGGTGCAGGATTTGACCAACGCCCAGCTGGCGCTGGTGCTGCGTACTCTTAAAGCGGGCAAGGGCGCAGGCATGGGGGGAGCAGGCCAGTTCATGCTGTGCGGCGATTCGAACCAGATCGTGCACCCCAACTTTTTCTCGTGGAGCGCGGTCAAGAGCCTGTTCTGGCGCGACCCGCAGCTGGCCGAACGCCAAAGCCTGTCGGTGCTGGCCGTCAACTACCGCAACACGCGCGAGGTCACGCGCGTGGCGAATGCGCTGCTGAAGATCAAGCACGCGCGCTTCGGCTCCATAGACCGCGAGAGCAACCATCTGGTGCGCGCCGCCGCCGACGTCGCCGGCCAGGTGCGCCTGCTGCCGGACAAGGACGCCGTGCTGCGCGAGCTGGACGCGCGCACCCGCGCCTCCACGCAGTTTGCCGTGCTGGTGCTGCGCGACGAGGACAAGGCGGATGCGCGCAGGGTGTTCCGCACGCCGCTGGTGTTCTCGGTGCACGAAGCCAAGGGCCTGGAGTATGCGCACATCATCCTGTACCGCTTCATCAGCGGCCAGCGCCAGGCCTACGCCGAGATTTGCGAGGGCGTGAGCGCGCAAGACCTGCTCAAGGAAGACCTGGCCTACAGCCGCGCCAGGGACAAGCACGACCGGTCGCTGGAGCTGTGGAAGTTCTACGTCAACGCGCTGTACGTGGCCATCACCCGCGCGGTGGAGAGCCTGTACCTGGTGGAGGGTGACCAGAACCACCCGCTCTTGCAGCTGCTGGAGGTGCGTGACAGCGGTGACAAGGTGGATATGCAGGCGCAAGCCTCCAGCCGCGAGGACTGGGAGCGCGAGGCGCACCGCCTGGAGCTGCAGGGCAAGCAGGAGCAGGCCGACGCCATCCGCCAGAACGTGCTGCGCACCAAGCCCGTGCCCTGGCCGGTGTGGAACGCCGAGCTGCTGGCGGCCAGTGCCGAGCGCGCCTATGGCAAGGAAATCTCCGTCAAGCCGCGCCAGCAACTGCTGGACATGGCGCTGTGGCACCACCTGGACAACCATATCGAGGCGTTGCACCACGACATGCACTGGCCGGTGGCCAGCCAGCTGCTGGTGCGCGCCGATCAGGGCGCCATCACCCGGGCCAGCGAAGGCCTGGTGGCGCGCCATGCCAAGCCGTTCGAGAAGAAGAACTTCAAGGACATCCTGCAGCAATGCGATCAGTACGGCGTGGATCACCGCACGGTGGTGGACGCCACGCCGCTGATGCTGGCCGCCGAGGCCGGCAACCTGCCCCTGGTGCAGGCGCTGGTGGAGCGTGGCGCCAATCTGGAGCTGCGCGACCTGTTCGGCCACACCGCCCAGCATTACGCGCTGGCGCGCGCCGCGCGCGATGCGGCCTATGCGCGCGGGCCCTTGGCGGCCATCTGGGAGCAGGTGGCGGCGCCATTCATCGACGTGCAGGTGGATGAACGTCTGGTGCGCCTGCACCAGCACCAGGGCGAGTACCTGCCGCTGCAGCTCATGCTGGCCGGGCTCAAGACCCTGGCGTCGCGCTTCTACAACCCTTACCTGCCGGGCGACCCCGCCCAGCCCAACATCGGGCGCCTGAGCGGGTTCGATGCCCATTACCTGATGCGCAACATCGACGCCTTTCCCCACGCCGTCTGGCGCGAGGAGCGCCGCAAGCGCGTGTATTTCAACGCCGTGCTGGCCCGCGCCGAGGTGGACAGCGACTACCGCCCCGCGCGCCGCCTGTGGCTGCGCATGAAGAACGGCCAGTACCTGCCGAACCCGGCGCTGCGCCTGCGCGTGCCGAGCGCAGACGGGCAGGAGCAGTGGCGGCCGGTGTACGAGGTGCTGGCCCTGCCCGCCGTAGAGCGCGGCAATGGACGCGGCTGGGGCGGCCCGGGCGACGCCTACCGCAGCCTGCTGGAACTGGCGGCCCTGCAGGCGCAGCCGGAGCCGCCGCAAGTGGGCCGCTGGCCCTATTAAAAAGATAGCTGCTTGCGCTTGATGGAACTGCGTTGCAGCTGTTTTTTTCAATATTTTCTCTATCCGCCGCACGCAAGCACACATGACCACCACTGCCGCCACGCTGGCTCTTGTCCTGACCCCGGCGGGCCACCTGTCGTGCCAGCGCGATCCCGAGGCGCAGCCCTTGCCCGAAGGCCTGCAGGCCGCCATGGCCACGGCCTTTGCCGCAGGCGCGGGGCCGGGTCTGCTGCATCTGGGCGGCGCCTGCGCGGCGGTGGCCCTGCCACCGGTCTGGGCCTATTGGCGTGACCTGGCGGTGCGCTACTTCACGGCGCTGTGCACCGCGCAGCAGGGCGATGCGCCGGACCTGCCCCGCGTGCCCGCGCCCGATGCGACGGCCCTGCAGGCGCTGGTGCTGAACGCGCCGCCCATGACCGGCGCCGAATACCTGAGCGCCGACGCCCTGGGCGCGCTGTGGGGCGAGATCGAGGGCGCGCTGCACGCGGCCTGCGCGGCGGCCGCGCTGCCCCTGGGCGAATACCTCAAGGCCCAGTACCCGGCCTGGAACCTGGTCGGGCGCGTGCACTTCAACCTGGCTGAAAACCGCAAGGATCCGGATGCGCCCTTCGCCTTTCTGGCCACCTACACCACACGCCTGTCGGCCCATGGCAAGGCCCAGCATGTGCCGCTGTCGCAGGCGCTGAAAGAATTTTCCGGCACGCGCCAGAAGGCGCAGCTGCTGTCGCTGCTGCTGCCGGTGCAGCGCGCCGCCGCAGACTGCGCCTGGATCGCCGAGATGGTGCAGGCCGGCGAGATCTACCACCCGCTGCGCTGGGAGGTGGCGGACGCGCTGTGCTTTCTGCAGGACCTGCCGCGCATGGAGGCTGCCGGCATCGTGGTGCGCATGCCGGCCCAGTGGCGCAGCGGCCGCCCCGCGCGCCCCATGGTGCGCGCCGCGCTGGGCAGCCAGATTGCGGGCGGCGTGGGGCTGGACGCCATGCTGGACTTTCGCATGGACGTGAGCCTCGACGGCGAGCCGCTCACGCCCGATGAGGTGCGCACGCTGCTCGGCAGCGCCGATGGCCTGCAGTGGATACGCGGCCAGTGGGTGCAGGTGGACGCGCGGCGCCTGTCGGGCCTGCTGGAGCGCTTTCGCCAGCTGGAGCAGGAGGCCGAGGGCGGCATGCCGCTGGCGCAGGCCATGCGCCTGCTCTCGGGCGCCACGCTTGGCCAGGACGCGCCCGACCCCGACTGGACCGCCATCAGCGCCGGCCCCTGGCTGGCCGAGGCGCTGCGCGGCCTGCGCGATCCTGCTGCGCTGGCCGCTGTTGATCCTGGCCCGCTGCTGCACGCCCAGCTGCGCCCCTACCAGCAGGAGGGCCTGCGCTGGCTGCACTTTTTGACGCGCCTGGGGCTGGGCGCCTGCCTGGCCGACGACATGGGCCTGGGCAAGACCATACAGGTGCTGGCGCTGCTGCTGGTGCTGAAAAAATCCGCGCCCGGCGCTGGCCCCAGCCTGCTGGTGGCGCCGGCCTCGCTGCTGGCCAACTGGCAGCAGGAGGCCGAGCGCTTTGCCCCCAGCCTGCGCTGCCTGCTGGCCCACCCCTCGGCCATGGCGCGCGCCGAGCTGCAGGCGCTCGACGACCACGCGCTGGCCGCCCACGACCTGGTCATCACCACCTACGGCCAGCTGGCGCGCACCCCGGCCCTGGCCGCGCAGCGCTGGCGCCTGGCGGTGATTGACGAGGCGCAGGCCATCAAGAACCCGGCCGCGCAGCAGACCCGCGCGGTCAAGAAGCTGCAGGCCGGCACGCGCATCGCCCTCACCGGCACGCCGGTGGAAAACCGTCTGTCCGACCTGTGGTCCATCTTCGACTTCACCCATCCCGGCCTGCTGGGCAGCGAGCGCGTGTTTGCCAACTTTGCCAAGCGCCTGGGCGAAACCGGCCAGTACGCGCCGCTGCGCAGCTTGGTGGCGCCCTACATACTGCGGCGCCTCAAGAGCGACAAGCGCATCATTGCCGACCTGCCCGACAAGACCGAGGTCTCTGCCTGGTGCCACTTGAGCGCCGTGCAGGCCACGCATTACCAGCAGGCCGTGAAGGCGCTGGAGCAGGCGTTGGACAAGTCGGGCGGCATGGAGCGCAAGGGCCTGGTGCTGGCGTTCTTGATGCGCCTCAAGCAGATCTGCAACCACCCCTCGCAGTGGCTGGGCGATGGCGCCTGGGCGCCCGAGGCCAGCGGCAAGTTCGCGCGCCTGCGCGAGATCGCCGAGACCGTGGCCGCGCGGCAGGAGAAGATGCTGGTGTTCACCCAGTTCCAGGAAACCACGGCGCCGCTGGCGGCCTTTCTGGGCGGCGTGTTCGGGCGCGAGGGCCTGGTGCTGCACGGCGGCACGCCCGTGGCGCGGCGGCGCGAGCTGGTCAAGCGCTTTCAGCAGGACGAGCAGCTGCCGTTCTTCGTGCTCTCCATCAAGGCCGGCGGCTCCGGGCTGAACCTGACCGCCGCATCACATGTGGTGCACTTCGACCGCTGGTGGAACCCGGCCGTGGAGAATCAGGCCACGGACCGCGCCTACCGCATCGGCCAGCACCGCAACGTGCTGGTGCACAAGTTCATCACCAGGGGCACCATAGAGGAGCGCATCGATGCCCTGATCCAGGCCAAGCAGCAGCTGGTGCAGGATGTGGTGGAAGGTGGCGGCGAAATCAACCTCACCGAAATGAGCGACGCCGCGCTCATGGATCTGGTGAAACTCGACATCAATGCGGCAGGAGCGTAACGATCATGGGATGGGGTTGGGGATACAAAGCATATGTGCCTGTGGCCGCGCGCCGGGCGCAGGCAGAAAAGGCCGCGCAAAAGGCCGCCAAGGCGGGGCATTCCTGGAGCCCCGTGAAGGTGGACGGGCGCAGCATCGCCAAGACCTTCTGGGGCAAGGCCTGGTGCGACAACCTGGAGGCCTACAGCGACTTTGAAAACCGCCTGCCGCGCGGCCGCACCTATGTGCGCAATGGCTCGGTGGTGGACTTGCAGATCCAACCGGGCAAGATCACGGCCAAGGTGATGGGTTCCTCGCTGTACCAGGTCGTCATCGACATCACGGCCCTGCCCAAGGCCCAGTGGCAGGCGCTGGTGCAGGACTGCACGGGCTCCATCGCCACGCTGGTCGAACTGCTGCAGGGCCGGCTGTCGCAGGCGGTGATGGAGCGCATGTGCGCGCCGCAGACGGGCATGTTCCCGGCGCCGCGCCATATCAACATGGCCTGCTCCTGCCCCGACTGGGCCGGCATGTGCAAGCATGTGGCCGCCACGCTCTATGGCGTGGGTAGGCGTCTGGATGAAGAGCCGCAGCTGCTGTTCACGCTGCGCCAGGTGGACGCGGGCGACCTGCTCACGGCCCAGGCCGCCGTGACGCCCGCCCGGGCGAAGAAGCCTGCCAAAGGCAGGGTGCTGGAAGACGCAGCGCTGGCCGATGTGTTTGGCCTGGATATGGCTGTGGCGGATGCCTCGGCCGAAGCGCAATCGGTGCCACCAGATAAGCCCATACCTGCCAAACGCGCCAGGAAGGCCGTGGCGGAAAAGGCCGTGGCGCCGGCAGCCAGAAAGGCCGCTGCGAAAAAACCAGCGGCCAAGAAGGCGGTTGCCAAGAAGGCCGCAGCGCCCGCCGCAAAGCAGGTTGTGGCAAAGAAGGCGGTGGCAAAGAAGACTGTGGAGCCGGCTGCAAAAAAGGCCCCGGTGAAAAAGGCCGCAGCAAAAAAAGTCAGCGCTTCGTAGCAGCGGGTGGTCGCGCTGGTTCTGCCAGGCGGCCAGGCCTCATTGCCCCAGGGCAAACACTGCTGGTACGTGCTTGTCGGGCGGCGCCGGGTTCAGCGTGCGCCATTGCGCCACGCTGCGGCTTTGCACCTGTGCCTGCGCCAGCGTCAGGCCTGCGGCCGTGGCCAGGCGCGTGCCGGGCTGAAGATGCTGCAGCAGCGCCTGCCACAGTGCGGCGTTGCGGTAGGGCGTTTCTATGAAGAGTTGCGCCTGTCCGCTTTTGAGCGCCAGGGCTTCAAGCTGACGCAGGCGCTGGGCGCGTTCGGCCGCGTCCTGGGGCAGATAGCCGACGAAGGCGAAGTTCTGGCCGTTCAGGCCGCTGGCCGCCAATGCCAGGAGCAGCGACGCTGGCCCCACCAGCGGCACCACGCGCGCGCCCAGGTCGTGTGCGGCGCGCACCACCGAGCTGCCGGGGTCGGCCACGGCGGGCATGCCGGCCTCGCTCACCAGGCCCATGTCCTGCCCGGCCAGCAGGGGCGCGAGCAGAGCCCGAGCGTCAAAGCTGGCGCTGCCCTTGGCGCCATGGTCGCCTTTCTTGTGTACCTCGCGCGGCAGCTCGGTGATCTGTTGCTGCTGCAGGGGCAGGGCCAGCGGGTGTAGGTCGGCTATGCGTTTGAGGTAGGCGCGGCAGCTCTTGGCGTTCTCGCAGATCCAGTGGGTGAGCTGCGCCGCCTGGCGCAGCGTGCCGTCCGGCAGCACCTCGGTCAGCGCCACTTCGGCGTCGCAGCCAAAGTCCAGCGGGGCGGGTACCAGGTACAGCGTGCCGATCTTGGGCGCGCTCATGGCAGCACCAGGCCGGCGGCGCGCAGCATGCGGCAGGTGCGTATCAGCGGCAGGCCGATCAGGGCCGTGGGGTCGTCGCTGTCGATGGCGTCCAGCAGGGCGATGCCCAGGCCCTCGCTCTTGGCGCTGCCGGCGCAGTCGTAGGGTTGTTCTGCGCGCAGATAGCGTTCGATCTCGGCATCGTTCAAAGACCTGAAGCGCACCCGCACGGGCGCCAGATCCACCTGCTCGAAGCCCGCGGCCTGGCAGACCACGGCCACGGCGGTCTGGAAGACCACGGTCTGGCCGCGCATTTGCTGCAGCTGCCTGGTGGCTCGCTCATGGTTGCCTGGCTTGCCCAGCGGCTCGCCGCCCAGGTCGGCCACTTGGTCTGAGCCGATGACGATGGCATCGGGGTGCTGCGCCGCCACGGCACGCGCCTTGGCAAGCGCCAGGCGCAGCGCCAGGGCGCGCGGGGTCTCGTTCGGCAGCGGGGTTTCATCGACTGCCGAAGCAGTCACGTCGAAGGGCAGGCCCAGGCGGGCCAGGAGTTCGCGCCGGTAGCGCGAGGTCGATCCGAGGATCAGCGCGGGCGGCGGGGCAGAGGGTTGCAGCATGCCCTGATTCTCTTACACTGCCGGCATGACCAAGGAACACTCTCCCGACCGGCTGGACGTCAAGGCCTTTGCGAAGGCGGGCGGTCACCTGTCCGGTCATGACACGCTGCTCAAGTACAAGCGCCTGGCCGAAGAGGGCTCGGGGCTGCATCCCGATCTGCGCGTGGACTGGATGGCCGACGGCGAGGTGCGCAGCGCCCACGGCATCGATGGCCAGGTCTGGCTGCGCCTGAAGGCCAGCGCCAGCCTGCCCTTGATCTGCCAGCGCTGCCTGCACCCCGTTGACGTGCCGCTGGAGGTGGAGCGCGAGTTTCGCTTCGTGGCCGACGAGGCCACGGCCGAGGCGCTGGACAGCGAAAGCGAGGAAGACCTGCTCGTGCTGAGCCGTGAATTCAACCTGCACGAACTCATAGAAGATGAGCTCATCATGGTCTTGCCCGTGGTGCCGCGGCACAAGAAGTGCCCGTCTGCAGTCAAGTTCGCGTCGAGCGACCAGGATTTCGAGCAGGCCAATGCGCAAAAGCCCAACCCATTTGCAGCCCTGGCGGGCCTGACCAAGGACAGGCCAGTGAGTTGACGGGGCTTGCATCCCAGCCGTTCAGGGGGGGTAGTTCAGGGAGTAAAGCGCATATGGCATATAATCGCAGGCTTCGCGCGAAATCCCTCTCGTGTCTTTAATGGGCTGATCGCGTTTTTACCAACCCCTTCAAGACCCTAGGAGCCAAACATGGCTGTTCAGCAAAACAAGAAGTCCCCCTCCAAGCGTGGCATGCACCGTTCGCACAACGCCCTGACGGTACCCGGCATTGCCGTGGAGCCCACCACCGGTGAAACCCATCTGCGTCATCACATCAGCCCCAACGGTTTCTACCGTGGCCGCCAGGTTTTGAAGAACAAGTCTGAAGCCTGATTTCACGCCGCGCAACCACAGGCCCGTTGCTACCGTTAATGTAGCGCGGGCCTTTGTCGTTTTGGTTGATGCCCCAATTTCCCGATTTGCCTGACGGATTGATTCTCCGCCGATGACCACTTTGGCTGTTGATTGCATGGGGGGCGACCATGGCCCCAGCGTCACGCTTGTTGCGTGCCGCCAGTTTCTGGACAAGCACCCTGATGCGCGGCTGTTGCTGGTAGGTTTGCCCGATAGCCTGAAGGGGTTTGCGCACGAGCGCGCTTCGGTAGTCGCGGCCTCCGAGGTTGTGACCATGGACGACCCGGTGGAAGTGGCCTTGCGCCGCAAGAAGGATTCTTCGATGCGCGTGGCCATCCAGCAGGTCAAGGATGGCGCGGCGCAGGCGGCGGTGTCGGCGGGCAATACCGGCGCGCTGATGGCCATTGCGCGCTACCTGCTCAAGACGCTCGATGGCATTGATCGCCCGGCCATTGCCACCCAGATGCCCAATGCCCAGGGGGGCGCCACCACGGTGCTGGACCTGGGGGCCAATGTCGATTGCACGGCCGAGCATCTGCTGCAGTTTGCCGTCATGGGCACGGCCCTGGTGTCGGTGCTGCAGGACCGCAAGGAGCCGCTGGTGGGGCTGCTCAACATTGGCGAAGAAGTGATCAAGGGCAGCGAGGAGATCAAGCGTGCGGGCGAGCTGCTGCGCTCGGCGGCCAGGGCCGGTGATCTGAACTTTCACGGCAACGTCGAGGGCAACGATATCTTCAAGGGTGCGGTGGATATCGTGGTCTGCGACGGTTTCGTCGGCAACGTGGCGCTCAAGGCCAGCGAGGGTGTGGCGGCGATGATCGTGGGCGGGCTCAAGCAGGAGTTCAAGCGCAATATCTTCACCAAGCTGGCAGCCGCCGTGGCCTATCCCGTGCTGTCCGCCTTGATGCGCCGTATGGACTACCGCCGATACAACGGCGCCGCTCTGCTGGGCTTGCGCGGACTGGTGTTCAAGAGCCATGGTTCGGCCGACGTGCTGGCATTCGAGCAGGCCCTGAACCGGGCGTATGATGCGGCCCGCAACAACCTGCTAGACCGCGTCCGGGCGCAGGTCGCGCATGCGGCGCCCCTGCTGGCAACGGCGGACACGCAGCGCGCCCCCTGACTGACCGCGGCACCCTATTGATGAGACGCTATTCCCGCATTGCCGGCACGGGCAGCTACCTGCCGCCGCGCCGAGTGACCAACGATGACCTGGTGGCCCAACTGGCCGAGCATGGCGTCGAAACCTCCGATGAATGGATTGTGGAGCGCACCGGCATCCGTGCGCGCCACTTTGCCGAGCGTGATGTCGCCAGCAGCGACCTGGCGCTGCAGGCCTCGCTGCGTGCGCTGGAGGCCGCCGGCCGCAACGCGCAGGACATCGACCTGATCATCGTCGCCACGTCCACGCCGGACATGGTCTTCCCTTCCACAGCGGCCATCCTGCAGCACAAGCTGGGCATCACCAATGGTTGCCCGGTGTTTGACGTGCAGGCGGTGTGCAGCGGTTTTGTCTATGCGCTGACGGTGGCGGATTCCATGATTCAGTCGGGCGCCGCCAGCCGGGTGCTGGTCGTGGGCTCCGAGGTGTTCAGCCGTATCCTTGATTTCAACGACCGCACCACCTGCGTGCTGTTTGGCGATGGCGCTGGCGCCGTGGTGCTGGAGGCATCCGATCACCCGGGCATTCTGGCCAGTCAGTTGCATGCCGACGGCAGCCATGTGGGCATTCTGTGCGTGCCGGGCAACGTCTATGGCGGGCAGATTCTGGGCGACCCCTTGCTCAAGATGGACGGCCAGGCCGTGTTCAAGCTGGCCGTGGGTGTGCTGGAAAAGGCTGCGCGCGCCACGCTGGACAAGGCCGGCCTGACGGAGGCCGACATCGACTGGCTGATTCCGCACCAGGCGAATATCCGCATCATGCAAAGCACGGCGCGCAAGCTGAAGCTGCCCATGGACAAAGTTGTCGTCACGGTGGCTGAGCATGGCAATACCTCGGCGGCGTCGATCCCGCTGGCGCTCGATCATGCGGTGCGCGCCGGCCAGGTCAAGTCGGGGCAGACCGTGTTGCTTGAAGGCGTGGGCGGCGGCTTCACCTGGGGTGCTATACTCCTAAAAATATAGCTGTTCGCGCTTTATATATAAGCGCTACATGCCTTTTTTATGGATGGAACAATGGCTAAAACTTTTGCATTTGTCTTTCCCGGCCAGGGCTCCCAGGCCGTTGGTATGTTGGACGCCTGGGGTGAGCACCCCGTGGTGGCCGAGACGCTGCGCGAGGCCTCCGATGCCCTGGGCGAGGATGTGGGCGCGCTGATCCACACCGGCCCCAAAGAGGCTTTGGCGCTGACCACCAACACCCAGCCGGTGATGCTGGTGGCCGGCGTCGCCGCCTGGCGCGTGTGGCGGGTCGAGGGTGGCGCGCTGCCTGCGTTCGTGGCTGGGCATTCGCTGGGTGAGTATTCGGCGCTCGTCGCTTCGGGCGTGTTGACTCTGTCGCAAGCCGCGCCGTTGGTGCGCCTGCGTGCCGCTGCCATGCAGGAGGCAGTGCCCGTGGGCGCCGGTGCCATGGCCGCCATTCTCGGCATGGACGCCGCCAAGGTCATAGCCGGCTGCGCCGAGGCCACGGCCGGCTTTGGCACGGGGTCGAGCGAGGTGGTCGAGGCGGTGAATTTCAACGATCCGGCGCAGACCGTGATCGCCGGCAGCAAGGCCGGAGTGGACAAGGCCTGCGAGCTGCTCAAGGCGGCAGGCGCCAAGCGCGCCCTGCCGTTGCCCGTGTCGGCGCCGTTCCACTCCAGCCTGATGAAACCCGCGGCCGAGAAGCTGCGCGCAGCCCTGGCAGCGCTGCCGCTGCAGGCGCCACAGATTCCCGTGCTCAACAACGTGGACGTGGCCGTGCAGCAGGACCCTGATGCCATTCGTGATGCCCTGTACCGCCAGGCCTTTGGCCCCGTGCGCTGGGTGGAGTGTGTGCAGGCTCTCAAGGCGCGCGGCGTGACCCATGTGATCGAATGCGGGCCTGGCAAGGTGCTGGCCGGCATGACCAAGCGCATCGACCCGGAGCTGGTCGGCGCCTCTCTGTACGACCCGGCCACGCTGGCCGAAACCAAGGAACTGCTGGCATGAGCGAAGTCACCCAACCCCGGATTGCGCTGGTCACCGGCGCCACGCGCGGCATTGGTGCCGCCATTGCCGCCGAGCTGGCCGCACGCGGCTTGCGCGTCATTGGCACGGCCACCAGCGACGAAGGCGCCGCGCGCATTACGGAGGTGCTGGCGTCCCAGGGGGGCAAGGGCGTCAAGCTCAACGTGACCGACGGCGCCGCCGTGGATGCGCTGATCGACGCCATCGTCAAGGAGCATGGCGGCCTGCATGTGCTGGTGAACAACGCCGGCATCACGCGCGACACTCTGGCCATGCGCATGAAGGATGACGACTGGGATGCGGTGATCGACACCAATCTCAAGGCGGTGTTCCGCGTCAGCCGCGCCGCCATCCGTCCCATGATGAAGCAGCGCTTTGGCCGCATCATCAGCATCACCAGCGTGGTGGGCGCGTCCGGCAACCCGGGCCAGGCCAACTATGCCGCCGCCAAGGCCGGCGTGGCCGGCATGACGCGCGCCCTGGCGCGCGAGCTGGGTAGCCGCGGCATCACCGTGAACTGTGTGGCGCCCGGTTTCATTGCCACCGACATGACGGCCGACTTGCCCGAAGAGCAGAAAAAGGCACTCAAGTCGCAGATCGCCATGGGCGAACTGGGCCAGCCCAGCGACATCGCACATGCCGTGGCCTATCTGGCTTCCAGCGGTGCCGGCTATGTGACGGGGCAGGAATTGCACGTCAATGGCGGCATGTACATGTAGTTGAAGAAAGTTTTCGCCGGATCATCCGTGCGGCGTGGCTGCTGGGGCATTCCCTGAAGCAGCTAGAATCGCGGATTCATTCACAACCCCCCGAGGGAAACCATGAGCGATATCGAAGCACGTGTCAAAAAAATCATTGCCGAACAACTCGGCGTTGAAGAGTCTCAAGTCACCAATGAAAAAGCCTTCGTGGCCGACCTGGGCGCAGACTCTCTGGACACGGTGGAACTGGTGATGGCGCTGGAAGATGAATTCGGCATCGAGATCCCTGACGAAGACGCAGAGAAGATCACCACGGTGCAAAACGCCATCGACTACGCCAACACCCACCAGAAGGCCTGAGCGGCGCCCTGCGCCTGACTCAAGCGATCAGCAGAAGGTTTTATACGCATGAGCCGTCGTCGCGTTGTCGTGACCGGCCTGGGTTGCGTCAGCCCCGTGGGCAACACGGTGCAGGACGCCTGGGCCAACATCCTCGCCGGAAAGTCCGGCATAGACCTCATCACCAAGTTCGATGCATCGAACTTTGCCTGCAAGATCGCCGGCGAGGTCAAGGGTTTTGACCTGGAGTCCTATATCAGCGCCAAGGATGCGCGCACCATGGACAGCTTCATCCATTTCGGCATTGCCGCGGCGCAGGAAGCCGTGCGTGACGCCGGCCTGCCCACCGGCGAGGCGCTGGATGAGGAATTGGCCACGCGCATAGGCTGCATCATCGGATCTGGTATTGGTGGCTTGCCGCTGATCGAGAACACCCACGCTGAACTGACCAACCGGGGCCCGCGCCGCATCACGCCGTTCTTCGTGCCGGCGTCCATCATCAACATGGTGGCGGGCCAGGTGTCCATGCGTTTTGGATTCAAGGGCCCCAACCTTTCTGTGGTGACGGCCTGCACGACCGGTTTGCACTGCATTGGCGAGGGCGCGCGCAAGATCGAATACGGCGATGCCGACGTGATCGTTGCCGGTGGCGCCGAAGCCACCGTTTCGCCGCTGGGCGTGGGTGGATTTGCCGCCATGCGCGCGCTGTCCACGCGCAATGATGACCCGCAGACAGCATCGCGCCCCTGGGACAAGGGCCGCGATGGCTTCGTCCTGGGTGAGGGTGCGGGGGTTTTGGTACTTGAAGAGTACGAACATGCCAAGGCTCGTGGCGCACGTATTTATGCCGAAGTCACCGGCTATGGTATGAGTGCCGACGCGGGTCATATGACGGCCCCAAACATGGACGGCCCGCGCCGCGCCATGCTGGCGGCACTGCGCAATGCGGGTGTGAATGCCGATCAGGTGGACTACCTGAATGCCCACGGCACTTCAACACCGCTGGGCGACCTGAACGAAACCAATGCCATCAAGGCAGCTCTGGGCGATCATGCCCGGAAAATGGTGGTCAGCTCCACCAAGTCCATGACCGGTCATCTGCTCGGCGGCGCCGGTGGCATTGAGAGCGTGTTCACGGTGCTGGCGCTGCACCACCAGAAGGTGCCGCCCACGATCAATATTTTTGAGCAGGATCCGGAGTGCGACCTGGATTACTGCGCCAACACCGCACGCGACATGAAGATGAACGTCGCGGTGAAGAACAACTTTGGCTTTGGTGGCACCAACGGCACGCTGGTGTTCCAGCGCGTCTGATCGCTTCAGCGCAAGCACCGACTTGCGCCGCGATGGGCCCATGGGTTGCGGATAGACAATGCGCGCCTCATCGCATGCGCCTGCCGTGCGCTATCCCCATGGCCAGTCAGCGCGGGTTGGCTGGCTGCTGGCCACAGTCAGCAGTTGCGGCCTGGCCTGTTTGCTGGCCTGGTTGGTGCTTGGAACGGCGCGGGCCGATATCCCCATCAAGGCCGTGACGGGTTTGGGCCTTTGGCTTGCGTGCTGTCTGATTGCCTGGCGCTGGTGGGCGCGCATGCCGGTTGGGCAGCTTGCCTGGGATGGCGGCCAGTGGCTGCTTGAATCTGGCATGTCCGGGCAAGCACAGGCAATGCAAGGCAGCCCGCAAGTCCATCTGGATCTGCAATGGGGCTTGCTGTTGTCGCTAAAGGTGTTGCAGGGGCCGGGCTGCTGGCTGTGGCTGGAACGGCGCAGCGATCCCCTGCAGTGGCTGTCACTGCGGCGTGCGGTATATTCGCCCGCCCGCTCGCAAGCCGTCGATGTGGGCCAGCCTGCTGGCAGTACGCCAAGCCGGATCAAAGACGGAGCACCCACCCAGCCATGACCGCACCCTCGCCAGCATCCCAGGACTCCGCCGACAGCGATCTGCGGTTGGTCGAGCGTGCGGTTGCTGGCGATCAACGTGCCTATGAGCTGCTGGTCATCAAGTACCAGCGCCGCATCGAGCGCCTGGTGGGGCGCATGGTGCGCGATGTGGATCTGATTCCCGACATCACCCAGGAAACCTTCTTGCGGGCTTACCGCGCCCTGCACCAGTTTCGGGGCGAGGCGCAGTTCTACACCTGGCTCTACCGCATTGCCGTGAACACGGCCAAGAAGGCCTTGCTGGACATCAAGCGCGATCCGGTGATTGCCGAGAGCAGCCTGCGCGGGGGAGGTGACGAGGATGATGAAACTTCTCTGCTCGATCGCGAACTAATCAGCGATGAAACCCCCGAGACCGTGCTGGCTGCCCGGGAGATCGCCGCTGCGGTCAATGCAGCCATGGAGGCCTTGCCGGACGACCTGCGCCAGGCGGTCACACTGCGCGAAATCGAGGGTTTGAGCTATGAAGAGATCTCCGTGGCCATGTCGTGCCCCATAGGCACCGTGCGTTCGCGGATCTTTCGGGCACGTGAAGCCATATCGGCAAGGGTCAAGCCGCTGCTTGAAAAGCAGACCGGCAAACGATGGTAGAGAGCAAGGTACGAGTTACATGCAATGGCAGGTGACACCATGAACGACAAGGATGCGATGCGGGAACGTCTGTCGGCCCTGGCCGACGGTGAGTTGCAGGGCGAAGAATTTGCCAGTGCCGTGGCCCATGCCGGCACGCCCGAGGGGCAATCGGACTGGCGCATGTACCACCTCATTGGAGACACCCTGCGCAGCGGCCAGGTGCCGCATGTGGCCGATCCGGCATTGCTCGGGCGCCTGCGCGAGCAATTGGCGCGGGAGCCGCGTCCCGCCAGTGTGACCCAGGAAGCGGTGGTGCTGGCCAAGGCGCCGCAGCCTTCAGTCGAGGCTGCCAATGCGTCGATGTTTCGCTGGAAGCTGGTGGCGGGCTTTGCCTCGCTCGCAGCGGTGGTGGCCGTGGGTTGGAACAGCCATACCGAGCCCGCGGCCAGCGGCGCGCCGCAGGCTGCACAGCTGGCGGTTATCCAGCAGCAGCCCGCAGCAGGGGCCTGGCCGCCGCCGTTCGTGGCTACCGCTGAAACGCCCGATACGCCACAGGTCATGATTCGCGATCCTCGCCTTGACGAGCTGCTGGCGGCGCACAAGCAGTTCGGCAACACCACGGCATTGCAGATGCCGGCTGGTTTTTTGCGTAACGCCACTTTTGACGCTCCCCGGCGCTGACGACGCGCACACCTGTTGTGCGCCTGAAGCGGGTGCGGAATTTCCGTTGAATTTTTCTGAAGGAACGACCGATGATGTCGAGCTTGGATTGGAAACGCGGGCTGCAGGCCACAACCGCAGCGTTGATGGTGGTCTCTGCCGCTGCGGGTGCGGGGTTGCTGCTCAACCCGACAGTGGCCCTGGCCCAGTCGGCGCCGGTGTTGCGCGGCCTGCCAGACTTCACCGATCTGGTGGAGCAGGTTGGCCCCTCGGTGGTGAATATCCGCACGACAGAGAAAGTGTCCGGCCGCTCCTCCATGAATGGCATGGACGAGGAGATGCTGGAGTTCTTCAAGCGCTTTGGCATTCCTGTGCCCAGGATGCCGCGTCAGCAGGGACCGCAGCGCCAGCAGCCTGAAGAGCAGCCGCGCGGCGTGGGTTCGGGCTTCATTCTCTCGTCCGACGGCTATGTGATGACCAACGCCCATGTGGTCGATGGTGCCGAAGAAGTACTGGTGACGCTGACCGACAAGCGCGAATTCAAGGCCAGGATAGTGGGCGCCGACAAGCGCACCGACGTGGCCGTGGTAAAGATTGAAGCCACGGGCCTGCCGGCGGTGCGCGTGGGTGACGTGAGCCGCCTCAAGGCCGGCGAGTGGGTGATGGCCATTGGCTCCCCTTTTGGCCTGGAGAATACCGTCACGGCCGGCATCGTCAGCGCCAAGCAGCGTGACACCGGAGATTACCTGCCCTTCATTCAGACCGACGTGGCCATCAACCCGGGTAACTCGGGCGGGCCGTTGATCAACATGCGTGGCGAGGTAGTGGGCATCAACAGCCAGATCTACTCGCGCTCGGGCGGATTCATGGGCATTTCGTTTGCGATACCGATGGACGAGGCCATGCGGGTCAGCGATCAGTTGCGCACCAGCGGCCGCGTCAGCCGCGGCCGCATCGGTGTGCAGATAGAGTCCGTCTCCAAGGACGTGGCCGAATCGATTGGTCTGGGCAAGGCGCAGGGCGCCCTGGTGCGGGGGGTCGAAGCCGGCTCACCTGCCGAGAAGGCCGGCATTGAGGCGGGCGACATCATTACCCGCTATGACGGCAAGCCCGTGGACAAGGTGGCAGATCTGCCGCGTCTGGTGGGTAACACCAAGCCGGGGACGAAGACTGGCGTGACGGTGTTTCGCCGCGGTGCCATGCGCGACCTGTCCATCACCATTGCCGAGATTGAGCCGGACGAAAAGGTGGTTGCCAAGGCAGCCGACGCGGACAGCAAGGCCAGGCCTTCGATGGCCGCGCAGCAGCTCGGTCTGGTGGTAGCAGAGCTGACGCCGGCGCAGGCCAAGGAACTCAAGATCAAGGGCGGGGTGCGTGTGGTTTCGGCCGAAGATGCCGCCGCGCGTGCCGGCCTGCGCGCCGATGACGTGATCGTGGCGCTGGCCAACACCGAGGTGCGCAGCGTCAAGGATTTTGAGTCCGTGCTCTCCAAGGCGGACAGGAGCAAGCCGATCAATGTGTTGCTGCGGCGCGGCGAGTGGGCGCAATACGGCCTGATTCGGCCCGCGCGCTGACGCGGTGGCCAGGTTTGTTCTGCTTTTGTTTATCCCGACGCCGGAGCCGGGTCTATGGGGTTGGCTGTGATGGCGGTGCAAAAGTGCCATTTGCATATTTCGATAGAATGGCGGCTTCGAACCGAAGGTATTTGATATAAATTCGCGGCCGCCGCTTCGCTATGTGAAAACGCATGGCGCCAATCACAGGTATTCCACGGCTTGTGCACTGGTTGTCCAAAATCTGCACCCCAATCTGTGGATTGTCTGTTGATAAGTTTTCGTTGCAGCATGGCAACGCCCCTCGTTGCCGGCTGGCTGGCCTTATTCCAAGGGCCTTTTTGCCTACAATGAGACTCCAACCATCGCAGTTGCCACAGATTGTTGGTTCAGGGCGCGTCGCTTGTTTGACGCGCCCTTTTTTCTTGTCCGCAGCGTTGCCATCCCATCATTTGTCGTATCCCGTTGATGAATCACATCAGAAATTTTTCGATCATTGCGCACATCGACCACGGCAAGTCCACGCTTGCCGATCGCATCATCCAGCGCTGCGGCGGGCTTGCCGAGCGCGAGATGGAGGCCCAGGTGCTCGACTCGATGGACATCGAGAAAGAGCGTGGCATCACCATCAAGGCGCAGACGGCCGCGCTGCAATACCAGGCGCGCGATGGCCAGATCTACAACCTGAACCTGATCGACACACCGGGCCATGTGGACTTCTCCTACGAGGTGAGCCGCTCTTTGTCGGCCTGTGAGGGTGCGCTGTTGGTGGTCGATGCCTCGCAGGGCGTGGAGGCCCAGACCGTCGCTAATTGCTACACGGCGCTGGAACTGGGGGTGGAAGTGCTGCCGGTTCTCAACAAGATGGATTTGCCCCAGGCTGACCCGGACAACGCCAAGGCAGAGATCGAAGACGTGATCGGCATCGACGCCAGCGAGGCGATTGCCATTTCGGCCAAGACCGGCATGGGCATTGACGATGTGCTAGAGCAAATCGTCGCCAAGGTGCCGGCGCCGCGCGGCAAGACAGACGGCCCGCTGCGTGCCATGATCATCGACAGCTGGTTCGACAGCTACGTGGGCGTGGTGATGCTGGTGCGCGTGGTCGATGGCGAGCTGAAGAAAGGCGAGCGCTTCAAGATGATGGCCACGGGCGCTGCCTACGAGGCCAACCAGCTCGGCGTCTTCACCCCCGCCACACTGCAGCGCGAGCAGCTGCGGGCGGGCGAGGTGGGTTTCATCATCGCCGGCATCAAGGAGCTGAAGGCCGCCAAGGTGGGCGACACCATCACGCTGGAGAAAAAGCTGCCCAACAACCTCGGGCCTGCCACCGAGGCTTTGCCCGGCTTCAAGGAGATCCAGCCCCAGGTGTTCGCCGGGCTCTACCCCACAGAGGCCAACCAGTACGACCAGCTGCGCGATGCGTTGGAGAAGCTGCAACTGAACGACGCTTCGCTCAGATTCGAGCCCGAGGTGTCGCAGGCGCTGGGCTTCGGCTTTCGCTGCGGCTTTCTGGGCCTGCTGCACATGGAGATCGTGCAGGAGCGCCTGGAGCGCGAGTTCGACCAGGATCTGATTACCACCGCGCCCAGCGTGGTCTATGAGGTGGTCAAGGGCGATGGTGAGCTGATCCAGGTGGAAAACCCGTCGAAGATGCCCGAGCAGGGCCGCATCCAGGAGGTGCGCGAGCCCATCGTCACCGTGCACCTGTACATGCCGCAGGACTATGTGGGGCCGGTGATGACGCTGGCCAACCAGAAGCGCGGCGTGCAGATGAACATGCAGTACCACGGCCGCCAGGTCATGCTGACCTACGAGATGCCGCTGGGCGAGATCGTGCTGGACTTCTTCGACAAGCTCAAGTCGGTGTCGCGCGGTTATGCGTCGATGGACTACGAGTTCAAGGAGTACCGCGCCTCCGACGTGGTCAAGGTGGACATCCTGCTCAATGGCGAGAAGGTGGACGCACTGTCCATCATCGTGCACCGCACGCAGGCGGCCTACCGCGGCCGCGCCGTGGCGGCCAAGATGCGCGAGATCATCAGCCGGCAGATGTTCGATGTGGCCATACAGGCGGCGATCGGCGCCAACATCATTGCGCGCGAGACCATCAAGGCGCTGCGCAAGAACGTGCTCGCCAAGTGCTATGGCGGCGACATCACGCGCAAGCGCAAGCTGCTGGAAAAGCAAAAGGCCGGCAAGAAGCGCATGAAGCAGATCGGCTCGGTGGAAGTACCGCAGGAGGCCTTCCTGGCCATTCTGCAAGTGGAGGAATGACAGCGTGCAAGCCATGCAATACATCACGGCCGCGGTGCTTGCGGCGTTCGTGGGCTATATCGGCGCCTGGTATATGGGCGCCATCGAGGGCAATTTCGCCCTGCTGTTGCTGCTGGCGACCGTGGTCACGGGCGCCTACTGGCTGGCCGAGCGCTTCGTGTTCCTGCCGCGGCGGCGCCAGGCCGCGCAGGCCATAGAGGACGCTGCCGCGCAGCGCCGTGCCGAGCTCGACCGCATGGGCATCAAAAAGGTGGATGGCGACGTGGCCGAGGCCAAGGGGCGCATCCTCATGCAGCCGTGGTGGCTGGACTGGACCGCGGGCCTGTTTCCGGTGATCGCGGTGGTGTTCCTGCTGCGCTCGTTCCTGTTCGAGCCGTTCAAGATCCCGTCGGGCTCGATGATTCCCACGCTGCTGGTGGGCGACCTGATTCTGGTCAACAAGTTCACCTATGGCCTGCGCCTGCCGGTGATCAACACCAAGATCACGCAGGGCAACCCGGTCGAGCGCGGCGACGTGATGGTGTTTCGCTACCCGCCCCAGCCCAGCATGGACTACATCAAGCGCGTGGTCGGCCTGCCGGGTGACGAGGTGGCTTACCTGGACAAGCGCCTCACGGTGAACGGCAAGCCGGTACCCACCACGGCGCTGCCGGACTTCTTTGAGCGGGATGCGATGCGCTACTTCCGCCAGCTTGAGGAGCAACTGGGCACACACAAGCACCGCATTCTCAACAACCCCGAGGTGCCAGCCTTCGTGCAGGGCGCGAGCAATTTCAAGTTTCGCGATTTGTGCCGATACAGTGTTGAGGGCGTGACCTGCAAGGTGCCCGAGGGGCACTACTTCATGATGGGCGACAACCGGGATAATTCGCTCGATTCGCGTTACTGGGGGTTTGTGCCTGACGAAAACATCGTCGGCAAGGCCTTCTTCGTGTGGATGAATTTCGGCAATCTCAAGCGCATCGGGTCATTCAACTAACCAAGCAACACAGAGGGAGTATGGGTATGGGTTTGCAACGCAGCGCAAGGCGTGCGCGCCAGCAGGGGCTGTCGTTCATTGGCCTGATCTTTGTCGGCCTGATCGCCGTGGCGGCCTTTGCCATCGGCGGGCAGTCGGTGCCCATATTCATCGAGTACATGGCCATCAAGAAGGCTGCGGTCAAGGCCGCGCGCGAGGGCTCCACGGTGCCTGAGATCCGCGCCGCATTCGACCGCGCTGCCGCCATTGACGACATCCACTCCGTCGCCGGCAAGGATCTGGAGGTCACCAAGCGCAACGACAAGGTCATCGTGTCGTTCAACTACTCGCGTGAAATCGCCTTGGCGGGGCCGGCCTATCTGGTCTATCGTTTCCAGGAATCGACGAATTAGTGCCCGCAGACAGTCTGACCTCGCTGCAGCAACGGCTGCAGCACCTTTTTTCCGATCCTTCGCTGTTGCAGCGTGCCGTCACGCACCGCAGCTTTTCCTCCGAGCACAACGAGCGCCTGGAATTCCTTGGCGACTCGGTGCTGAGCCTGGCCGTCTCCAGCCTGCTGTTCAAACGCATGCGCAATCTGCCCGAGGGCGATCTGTCGCGCGTGCGCGCCCTGCTGGTCAAGCAGGACTCGCTGCATCGCATCGCCGTGGGCCTGCAGCTGCCCCAGGTACTGCGCCTCGGCGAGGGCGAATCCAAGTCCGGCGGCAAGCTGCGCCCCTCCATCCTGGCCGACGCGCTGGAGGCCATCATCGGCGCCGTCTATCTGGATGCGGGCTATGACAAGGCCGAGGCCCTGGTGCACCGATTGTTCGAGGGCGTGGAGCTGAGCCCGCGCCTGCAGGAGGCCGCCAAGGACGCCAAGACCGCGTTGCAGGAGTGGCTGCAGGGCCGCAAAATGAAGCTGCCGCAATACCAGGTGGTGGACACCACGGGCGCCGCGCACAGCCAGTTGTTCCACGTCGAGTGCCAGGTGACTGAATTGCGGCTGACGGCCGACGGCAGTGGCGCATCGCGCCGCGCGGCCGAGCAGGCCGCAGCCGGCGCCATGCTGGCGCAACTGAAAGCGAAACAGGCATGAATGCTATGAATACAGAAGCTAATGGCGCTGATGAACCGGGCGCTGAAGGCCAAAATGACCAACAAGAACAAAGCGCGCTTGAGTCCATGCTCGCCGCCGCCCGCCCCGGCGGCGCCGCCCCGGCGGACGCCGCCGGCCAGCGCTGCGGCCTGATCGCCATCGTCGGCAAGCCCAACGTGGGCAAGTCCACGCTGATGAACGCCCTGGTTGGCCAGAAGATCTCGATCACCAGCCGCAAGGCCCAGACCACGCGCCACCGCATCACCGGCATACACACCCGGGGCTCGGCGCAGTTCGTCTTTGTTGACACGCCGGGTTTTCAGACCAAGCACAGCACGGCGCTGAACAAGTCGCTGAACAAGACCGTGATGGGCGCCATCGGCGACGTGGATCTGATCCTGTTCGTGGTCGAGGCCGGCAGCTTCACCCTGGCCGACGCCAAGGTATTGAGCCTGTTCAAGCCCGGCATCCCGACGCTGCTCATCGCCAACAAGCTCGACACCGTGCACCGCCGCGGCGAGATCGCGCCCTGGCTCAAGGGCATGCAGGAGAGGCACCCGTTCGCCGAATTCGTGCCCATGTCGGCCAAGAAGCGTGACGACATCGAGCGCCTGTACGGCATCTGCGAAAAATACCTGCCCGAGCAGGCCTGGTGGTACGCCGAGGACGAGCTGACCGACCGCAGCGAGAAATTCCTCGCCAGCGAGACGGTGCGCGAGAAGCTGTTCCGCTTTACCGGCGACGAGCTGCCCTATACCTCCACCGTGGTCATAGACAAGTTCGACGAGGAAAAGAGCAAGCAGCACAAGCGCTTCATCCGCATCGCCGCGACCATCGTCGTCGAGCGCGACGGCCACAAGGCCATGGTGATTGGCGAGAAGGGCGAGAAGTTGAAGCGCATCAGCACCGAGGCGCGCCAGGAGCTGGAAAAGCTCCTCGATGCCAAGGTCTTCCTCGAGGTCTGGGTCAAGGTGCGCTCGGGCTGGGCCGACGACGAGGCGCGCGTGCGCTCCTTCGGCTATGAGTGATGGATGCCCCCCTGAGGCGCTTCGCGCCTTCCCCCCAGGGGGACGACGCCGGTGGCCTGGCAAAGCCAGCTCCACGGCGTCCTCTGGTGCGGCCTGCTCCGCGGCCTTCTGAACGGCGGGCGTAGCGCTCACTCCATGGCCACACGCCGCATCGCCGACGAGCCCGCCTACATACTGCACAGCTACGACTGGAGCGAGTCCAGCCTGATCCTGGAGTGCTTCACGCGCCACTATGGCCGCGTGGCGCTGGTGGCCAAGGGGGCGAAAAAACCCACCTCCAACTTCCGTCCGGTGCTGCTGCCCTTGCAGCCGCTGCGCCTGGGCTGGACTTGGGCCGGCGAGGTGGGGCAGGGCGAGATCCATGCCCTCAAAGGCGCGGAGTGGGTCGGCGGCCATGTCATGCCCACGGGCGACGCGCTGCTGTCGGGCCTGTACCTGAACGAGCTGCTGATGCGCCTGCTGGCGCGCGAGGATACCCACGCCCCGCTGTTTGACCTGTATGCCGGCGTGGTGCGCGTGCTAGGGGCCGTTGACCATGAGGGCGAGCATGGCGAGGCGCTGGAGCCGGTGCTGCGCGCGTTTGAACTGCTGCTGCTGCGCGAGATCGGCCTGCTGCCCGCACTCGACGCCGAGACTGCCACGCTCAGCGCCCTGGCGCCGCAGGCGCGCTACACCCTGGTGGCCGAGGGCGGCCTGCGCGCCGCCATGGCGGATGACCGCGCCGCCCTGACCGGTGCGCAGTGGCTGGCCCTGCAGCAGGCGCTGCGGGATGGCGGCGCCGCCAGCTACGGCGCCGTGCTGCGCGCCGTGGCGGGCAGTGGATTTGCCGCAGCGGCCGAGCTCAAGGCCCAATTGCGTGCGCTGCTGCAATACCATTGCGGCAGCCCGCTGCTGCGCACGCGCCAGCTCATGATGGACCTGCAATCGCTATGACCACACCACCTCGCACCGCCCTCTCGGTCAACATCAACAAGGTCGCCCTGGTGCGCAATACGCGCCACCTGGGCATTCCCAGCGTCACGCGCGCCGCCCAGCTGTGCCTGGAGGCCGGCGCGCAGGGCATCACCGTGCACCCGCGCCCGGACGAGCGTCATATCCGTGCCCAGGACGTGTACGAGCTCGCCGAATTGCTCAAGAGCTGGCCCCAGGCCGAGTTCAACATCGAGGGCAACCCCACGCACAACCTGATGGAATTCGTCCGCCAGGTGCGCCCGCAGCAGGCCACCTTCGTGCCCGACAGCGTGGGCCAGTTCACCAGCGACCATGGCTGGAGCTTGCCCGCAGATGCCGAGCGCCTCGCGCCCCTGATCCAGGAGTGCCATGACCTGGGCGTGCGTGTGAGTCTGTTCATGGATCCCATTCCCGAGCAGATGGCCGCAGCCAAGGCCGTGGGCGCCGACCGCGTGGAGCTCTACACCGAACCCTACGCCGCCGCCTGGGCCACGCCCCAGCGCTCCGAGCAGCTGGCGCGCTACCGCCTGGCGGCGCAGGCGGCCGCCACCGTGGGCCTGGGCGTGAACGCGGGCCATGACTTGAACCAGGACAACCTGGCCGACTTTCTGGCCGCCGTCCCCGGCGTGCTGGAAGTGTCCATAGGCCACGCGCTGATCGCCGACGCGCTGGAGCTGGGCTACGCCGACACCGTTATGGCCTACCAGCGCTGCATAGACCAGGGCATGGCCGAACGCGACTCCTGAATTAATAGCTGTCTGCGCTTGTCCCTGTTGCGTTAGAGCCAATTTTTACCATTCATTCATGATCTACGGCATAGGCACCGACATCTGCGACGTGCGCCGCATCCGTGACAGCCTGGCGCGCCATGGCGACCGCTTTGCCGCCAAGGTGCTGGCCGATGGCGAACTGGCCACCTGGCGCGAGCGCAGCCGCCGCTGGCCCGAGCGCGGCGTGCGCTACCTGGCCACGCGCTTTTCCGCCAAGGAGTCCTTCAGCAAGGCCATAGGCTTGGGGCTGCGCATGCCCATGACCTGGCGCCATTGCGAGGTCACCAACCTGCCTTCAGGCCAGCCGACGATCGTGCTGCACGGCGCGCTCAAGGACTGGTTCGAGTCGCGCGGCCTGCGCGCCCACCTGAGCGTGACCGACGAGAGCGACTACGCGGCCAGCTTCTGCGTGGTTGAGAAAAATTAAGATAAAAACACCTGATTAGGTGCATGTCTCAGACTGAGCCGCAAGCCCTCACCCCTGCCCTCTCCCAGAGGGAGAGGGAGTAATGTCGGCGCAACCGGTCGCCCTCGCCCCTTTGGGGAGAGGGAGGGGTGAGGGGCATCTGCGACATGTACATAGTCAGTTAAAAACAGGCTGTAGCGCTTATCCATCAAGCGCAGACAGCTATCAAAATGAAAGTTAACAAACCGCATGACTGAACACGCCCCCCTGATCATCGACGTGGCCGGCACCAGCCTCACGGCCGCCGATCGCCGCCGCCTGGCCCATCCGCTCGTGGGCGGCATCATCCTGTTTGCGCGCAACTGGCAGGACCGTGCCCAGCTGCTCGCGCTCACCGCCGCCATCAAGGCCGTGCGCGACGACCTGTTGATCTGTGTCGATCACGAGGGCGGGCGCGTGCAGCGCTTTCGCACCGATGGCTTCACCCATATCCCGGCCATGGCCGCCTTGGGCGAGCTGTGGATGAATGACGGCAAGGCTGGCGCGGGCAGTGGCGCCCTGCGCGCCATGGACGCGGCCACGGCCGCCGGCTATGTGCTGGGCGCAGAGCTGCGCGCCTGCGGCGTCGATTTTTCCTTCACCCCCGTGCTGGATCTGGACTACGGTGCCAGCGGCGTCATCGGCGACCGCGCCTTCGCCCGCGACCCGCGCGTGGTCGCCATGCTGGCGCGCGCCCTGATGCAGGGCCTGCTGCAGGCCGGCATGGCCAACTGCGGCAAGCACTTCCCCGGCCATGGTTTCGTCAAGGCGGATTCGCACACCGACATCCCGGTGGACAGGCGCAGCCTCAAGGCCATCCTGGCTGACGACGCCGCGCCCTACCCGTGGCTGTCCACCGTGCTCACCAGCGTCATGCCGGCCCATGTCATCTACCCCAAGGTGGACGGCCGCCCCGCGGGCTTCTCGGCCAGGTGGCTACAGGACATATTGCGCGGCCAGCTGCGCTTTGACGGCGCCATCTTCAGCGACGACCTGAGCATGGAGGGCGCCCGCCGCCTGGATGGCCAGATAGTCAGCTACACCGACGCCGGCGTGGCCGCGCTCAACGCCGGCTGCGACCTGGTGCTGCTGTGCAACCAGAGCCTGGAGGGCGGCGCCGCGGTCGATGAGCTGATGGACGGCCTGGCCGCAGCCCAGGCTGCGGGTCGCTGGCAGGCCAGCGCCGCCAGCGAGGCGCGCCGCCTGGCCCTGCTGCCCGAGACCCTGCCCCAACCCTGGGACGACCTGATGGTGCAGCCCGCCTATATGCACGCGCTGGACCTGCTGCCGTGAGATGAAGCGACAACCCCCTGTGGCGCTTCGCGCCTTCCCCCTTTTCTCACGCTGCGCGTGGGAAAGGGGACGCCGCCGGTGTGGCGGGGTGGCCCTTGCACGGCGGCCCACGCCTTGCGACGCGCCAGTTTCATGCGCTGTGGGCGGCGCACAGCGGCATGGATCACTGAAGGGAGAATGGACATGCGTGTAGGTGTACTTACCGGCGGGGGGGACTGCCCCGGCCTGAACGCGGTGATACGCGCCGTCACCAAGTCACTGATCCGCCATGGCCACTGCAAGGTGCTGGGCATTGCCGACGGCTTCGAGGGCCTGATGGGTGCGGCCCCACGCGCGCAGCCGCTGGCGTGGGACCAGGTATCGGGCATCCTGCACATGGGCGGCACCATTCTGGGCACCAGCAACAGCGCCAACCCCCTGAAGGACGAGGCCACCCTGGCCCAGGTGGCGCGCAACGTGCGCACCCTGGGGCTGGACGTGGTGGTGGCCATAGGCGGTGACGGCACCATGAGCCTGGCCCACGGCCTGCAGGCCATCGGCCTGGCCTGCGTGGGCGTGCCCAAGACCATAGACAACGACATCGCGCTGTGCGAGCGCAGCTTCGGGTTTGACACGGCGGTGGCCACCGTGACCGAGTCTCTGTACCGCATCGAATGCACGGCCAGCAGCCACCACCGCGTGATGATCGTCGAGACCATGGGCCGCCACGCCGGCTGGCTGGCGCTGGAGGGGGGGGTCGCCGGCGCTGCCGACATCATCCTGCTGCCCGAGATCGACTACGACCTGGACGTCATCGTGCAGCGCTGCCGCGAGCGCGAACAGCGCCAGCGCTACACCATCATCTGCATAGGCGAGGGCGCCAAGCCGCGCGGCGGCGCGCAAACGGTGCGCGAGCAGGTGGCCCACAGCCCCGACCCGGTGCGCCTGGGGGGCGTGGCCCACGCGCTGCGCCAGCAGCTGCAGCCGCACCTGAAAAGCGAGGTGCGCGCCACGGTGCTGGGCCATGTGCAGCGCGGCGGCGACCCCACGCCGTTCGATCGCGTGCTGGCCACGCGCTTTGGTCACCATGCCGCGCAGCTCGTCATCGACGGGCGCCTGGGCCACATGGTCGCACTGCAGAATGGACTCATCGGCAGCGTGCAGATTGCCCAGGTGGCCAACACCCAGCGCACCGTGCCGCCCGACCACGAGTTGATCACCATGGCGCGCGACATCGGCGTGTGCCTTGGCGATTGACGACGGGGCCAGGGCGCAACCTGCACCGCCCTGATTGCACTGGGGTTGGGGTTTTATAAAGATTCATGTAAAATGAAACTTATGGACAGTTGCCCTTCCGGCTTCTGCACGTTTCATTTTTCGTGATGCAACTCCACCAAATTTCCGACAAGCCCCAGGCTGCCGCAGTCCTGCCGGGCTGGCCCGTGCTGCGCCTGGGGTTCCGGCCGTTCTACCTGGTATCGGCGCTGCTGGCCTGCCTGTCGGTGCCGGTATGGGCGGCCGCGTTCCTGGGCTACTTCGAGTTGAGGCTGAACCTCTCGCCCCTGCTGTGGCATGGGCACGAGATGCTGTTTGGCTTTGCCGCTGGCGTGGTCGCCGGCTTCCTGCTCACCGCCGTCAAGGCCTGGACGGGGCAGGAGACGGCCCGTGGGCCGCTGCTCGGCGCCCTGGCGCTGTTGTGGGTGGCGGCGCGCCTTGCGGCGCTGGCGGCGCCGTATCCGGTGTTCATGGCGCTGGACATGGCCTTGCTGCCTGCCGTGGCCGCCGTGCTCTTGCGCGTGCTCATCAAGGCTGGCAACAAGCGCAACATTCCGTTGGTTTCACTGCTGGTGCTGATGGCGCTGGCCAATCTGGCGTTCCACCTGTCGGTGCTGGGCGCCATTGCCGTGCCCGCCCTGGCACCGCTGTATGCGCAACTGGCGCTGATCATCATGGTGGTCTGCGTCATGACCGGGCGCGTGGTGCCCATGTTCACCAAGAACGTCACGCCGGGCCTGGTCATCAACGTATCGCCCAGGTTTGAGCGCACGCTGCTGGCCATGACCGCCGCCACCCTGGCGCTGTGGGTGCTGAGCGCGCCCGCCCCATTGGTCGGGGTGCTCAGCATGGCGGCCGCCGTACTGCACGCGCTGCGGCTGTGGAAGTGGCACCCGCAGGTCACCGCCAAGCGCCCCATTTTGTGGATCCTGCACGCCTCCTACGCCTGGATGCCCATCGGCTTTGCACTGCTGGCGCTGGCGCAGTGGGGCCTGCTGGGCGTGTCGCTGGCCGTGCACGCCTTTGCCGTGGGCGTGATTGGCGGGCTGATCATCGGCATGATCACCCGCACGGCGCGCGGCCATACCGGCCGGCCGCTGCAGGCCTCGCGCGCCGAGGTCGTTGCCTACGCCCTGGTGCTGCTGGCCGCCGTGGCGCGCGTGCTGGTGCCCGCCTTGCAGCCCGCCTGGTATGCCCATGCCGTCGAGGCCGCCGCCTGCCTGTGGGCCGTGGCATTTGCGATGTATCTGGCCATCTACACTCCCTGGCTCACCCAGACGCGTCTGGACGGCAAGGATGGCTGACCTGTTTTTTTCTCCCTGTCCCTTGTGTATCTGAAAGGTTGAACCATGAGCTCCCCGGTAGCTGAAATCGACGTGCGCACCATTCCCCCCTATGTGCGCCATGCGCAGATCTTTGACCAATTCGACAGCCTGAAGCCGGGCGAGGCCTTCGTCATCGTGAATGACCACAACCCTGTGCCGCTGCACATGCAACTCGAAGGCCGCGCGCCCGGTCAGCTGGCATGGACTTACCTGCAGCAGGGCCCCGACCTGTGGCGCGTGCAGATCGGCAAGCAGGCGGCATCCAAGAACGCAGCCGAAGATTCTTGCTGCTCGGGCGGGGCTTGCTGCGGCTGAACCCATTCGTGCCCAGGCGCGAAGCCGCACGCAGCGCTGCGGCACGACCGCGCGGTGCGCCAACGACAGGCACCTCCTGGGCGGCCTCGGCGGGCTCATTGGGGCCGGTTTTTGAGCGCGGCACCCAGCCCGGATTGCCAACGGTCGCCTGTGTCGTGCAATGGCTGCACCCGCTCAGGCTTTTCATTGGAACCTGCCCCCCAATAAGGATGCCCCCCATTGAGGACGCGGGAGGCGTGGCATGAGCCTGTCTGCGCCGTTCATCCACCGCCCCATCGCCACCATGCTGCTGACGCTGGGCCTGGTGCTGGCCGGGGCGGTGTCGTACTTTTTGCTGGCGGTGGCGCCGCTTCCGCAGGTGGACTATCCGACCATCTCCGTCAGCGCCAGCCTGCCCGGCGCCAGCCCCGACACCATGGCCGCCACGGTGGCGACGCCGCTGGAGCGCTCGCTGGGCGCGATTGCCGGGGTGAACGAGATCACCTCCAGCTCCAGCCTGGGCAACACGCGCATCACGCTGCAGTTTGATTTGTCGCGCACCGTGGACAGTGCTGCGCATGACGTGCAGGCCGCCATCAACGCCGCGCGCACGCTGCTGCCCACGGGCATGCCCAGCAACCCGACCTACCGCAAGATCAACCCGGCAGACGCGCCCATCATGATCCTGGCGCTGACCTCCGCCAGCCTCACGCGCGGGCAGATGTATGACGCGGCCTCGACGGTGCTGGCGCAGAAGCTCTCGCAGGTCGAGGGCGTGGGCCAGGCGGTGGTCAGCGGCGGGGCGTTGCCCGCGGTGCGCGTGGAGCTCGACCCGGTGCGGCTCGCGGCCAGCGGCATCTCGCTGGAGCAGGTGCGCGGCGCCATCACCAGCACCAACGCCAACCGGCCGCTGGGCGCGCTGGAGCGGGGCGGCCAGTACTGGCAGGTGGCCACCAACGACCAGGCGCGCGTGGCGGCCGACTATGCGCCGCTGGTGCTGGCCTGGCGCAATGGCGGCGCCGTGCGCCTGGCGGACGTGGCGCGCGTCACCGACTCGGTGCAGGACGTGCGCAACTACGGCGTGGCCAACGGCCAGCCGGCCATATTGCTGCAGATCTACAAGCAGCCCGGCGCCAACATTTTGGACGCGGTGGAGCGCGTGCGCGCGCTGCTGCCGCAGCTGCAGGCGTCCATACCCGCGGCCATCGACATGACCGTGGTGTCGGATCGCACGCCCACGCTGCGCGCCTCGGTGGACGAGGTGCAGCGCGCGCTGCTGATTGCCGTGGCGCTGGTGATCCTGGTGGTGTTTTTGTTTTTGCGCCGGTTGCGCGCCACGCTGATACCGGCCGTGGCCGTGCCGGCGTCGCTGGCCGGCACCTTTGGCGTGATGTACCTGGCCGGCTATACGCTGGACAACCTGTCGCTGATGGCCCTGACGGTGGCCACGGGCTTTGTGGTGGACGACGCCATCGTGGTGCTGGAGAACGTCATGCGCCACATGGAGCGCGGCAAGACGGCGCTGCAGGCGGCGCTGGACGGCGCGCGCGAGATTGGCTTTACCGTGGTCTCCATGAGCCTGTCGCTGATAGCGGTGTTCGTGCCCATATTGTTCATGGGCGGCATCGTCGGGCGCTTTTTTCGCGAGTTCGCGGTGGTCATGTCCTCGGCCATTGTGCTGTCCATGCTGGTGTCGCTGACCACCACGCCCATGATGTGCGCGGCGCTCTTGCGCCCGCCGGCGCCGGGCCGGGCTGCACCGGGCGCCTGGGCGCGCCGGGCCACGCGCCTGGGCGCGGCCGTGCAGCGCGGCTACCGCCGCAGCCTGGCCTGGGGCCTGCGCCACCAGCCGCTGGTGCTGCTGGCGCTGGCGGGCGTGGTGGCACTGAACGTGCATCTGTACGTGAACATCGACAAGGGCTTCATGCCCGACCAGGACACGGGCCGCATCATGGGCTTCATACGCGCCGACCAGGCCACGTCCTACCAGGCCATGGAGCAGCGCCTCAAGCGCTTCCTGGCCATCGTGCAGGGAGACCCGGCGGTGGAATATGTCACCGGCTTTACCGGCGGCGGCCAGCGCAACGCGGCCAGCATGTTCATGACCTTGAAGCCCATGGCGCAGCGCCAGGCCAGCTCCGACGAGGTCATCGCCCGCCTGCGCAACAAGCTCAAGGACGAGCCCGGCGCACGCCTGTTCATGATGAAGCAGCGCGACATCAACATCGGCGGGCGGCAAAGCAGCGCCTCGTACGACTACACGCTGCAGGCCGACGACATCGCCGATCTGCGCACCTGGGAGCCGCGCGTGCGCCAGGCGCTGGCGCGCCTGCCCGAGCTGGAGGACGTGAACAGCGACGTGCAGGACTACGGCCAGCAGACCCTGCTGGAGATAGACCGCGACGCCGCCACGCGCCTGGGCCTGACGGTGGCGCAGATCGACGCCACGCTGAACGACGCCTTCGGCCAGCGCCAGGTGGGCGTGATCTTCAACCCCTTGAATCAGTACCGCGTGGTCATGGAGGCCGCGCCGCGCTACCTGCAAAGCCCGCAGACGCTCGCCGGCTTCTTCTTCGTCAACAAGGACGGCCAGCAGGTGCCGCTGACGGCCTTTGCGCGCATCGCGCGCGGCAATACGCCGCTGTCGGTCAACCACCAGGGCGGCACGCCGGCCAGCACCATCGGCTACAGCCTGGCGCAGGGGGTGTCGCTGTCGCAGGCGAATGACGCCATACGCGACGCCGTGGCCGGCCTGGGCGTGCCGGTATCGGTGCGCGGCAGTTTCAGCGGCACGGCCGGGGCCTTTCAGCAGGCGCTGGCGGGCCAGCCGCTGCTGATATTGGCGGCCATCGTCACCATCTACCTGGTGCTGGGCATGCTGTATGAAGACCTGGTGCACCCCATCACCATCCTCTCCACGCTGCCCTCGGCCGGCGTCGGGGCGCTGCTGGCGCTGATGCTGTTCAAGACCGAGTTCTCGCTGATCGCGCTGATCGGCGTGCTGTTGCTCATCGGCATCGTGAAGAAGAACGCCATCCTGATGATCGACTTTGCGCTGGCGCGGCAGAAAAGCGGCCGCGGCACCCCCGTGCAGGCCATCTACCGCGCCTGCCACCTGCGCCTGCGCCCCATCCTGATGACCACCGTGGCTGCCATCTTCGGCGCGCTGCCGCTGGCCCTGGGCCACGGCGTGGGCGCCGAGCTGCGCCAGCCGCTGGGCATTGCCATCGTCGGCGGCCTGCTGGTGAGCCAGCTGCTCACGCTCTACACCACGCCCGTGGTCTATGTGCTGCTGGAGCGCCTGCGCCGGCGCCTGCGGGCGTGGCGCGGGGGCGGTGCAGCGGTTTTGAATAAAACAGGGCTCTAACGCTTACAGGACAAGCGCATGCAGCTATCAAAAATATCAATTATTGGCCTTCCTATCGCCCTGGCCCTATTGGCCGGCTGCGCGAGCGCGCCGCCCTACCAGCGCCCGGCGATAGCGCTGCCCGCGCAGTTCAAGCAGGCCACGACGGCCGCGCAGGATGCGGGCATCTGGCGCCCGGTGCATCCACAGGACGCACCGGCGCCCGAGGCGTGGTGGCGTCTGTATGCCGACCCGGATCTGGACCGTCTGCAGCAGCAGGCCGGCGGCGACGCCAACCCTGGCATCGCCCAGGCCGTGGCACGGCTGCGCGCCGTTCAGGCGGCCGTGGCGGGCAGCCGCGCCGGCCTGCTGCCCAGCCTGGGCGCCAGCGGTGCGGCCACACGGGGGCGCGGCGCGGGTGCGGGCAGCGGCGCGGGCACCGGCAACAGCTTCAGCCTGGGCCTGAACGCCAGCTGGGAGCTGGATCTGTGGGGCCGTCTGTCGGGCGCGGTGGACGCCAGCCAGGCGCAGGCCCAGGCCAGCAGCGCCGACCTGGCGGCGGCGCGCCTGTCGCTGCAGGCCAGCCTGGCGCAAGCCTATTTCGCGCTGCGCACCGCCGAGGCCCAGCAGCGGCTGCTGCAGGAGAGCCTGGCCGCCTACGAGCAAAGCTGGCAGCTCACGCGCAACCGTGAGCGCGCAGGCGTGGCCTCCAGCGCCGACGTGGCCCAGGCCGAGGCCCAGTACAAAAGCACCCAGGCCCAGCTGATCGAGGCCGGCACCAGCCGCGCCCAGCTGGAGCACGCCCTGGCCGCCTTGCTGGGCCTGGCGCCCGCGGCCTTCGATCTGCCGGCCACCGGCCTGCTGCCGGCGCCTCCCCTGGTGCCCGCCGAGCTGCCGGCCGAGCTGCTGCGCCGGCGCCCCGACATCGCCGCCGCCGAGCGCCGCGTGGCCGCCGCCAACGCCGATCTGGGCGTGGCCCGGACGGCCTACTTTCCGGCACTCACCCTGTCGGGCGCGGCGGGCTACCGTGGCGCGCGCCTGTCAGATCTGGTGAGTGCGCCGCAGCTGTTCTGGTCGCTGGGCCCGGCGTTGGCCGCCACCTTGTTTGACGGTGGGGCACGCGATGCGTCGGTCGAGTCGGCCCGCGCCGCGCTCGATCTGGCCACGGCCGGCTACCGCCAGAGCGTGCTCACGGCGCTGCAGGAGGTCGAGGACAACCTGGCCGCCGCCACCAGCCTGGCCCAGCAGCAGCAGGTACAGACCGAGGCCGTCGCCGCCGCGCAAAGGGCGCTGGATGTAGTGAGCAACCAGTATCGCGCGGGCACCGTGGCCTACCTCAACGTGCTCTCGGCCCAGACCACGGTGCTGGCCGCCCGGCGCAGCCTGATCGACGTGCAGGGCCGCCGCCTGGTGGCGGTGAATACGCTGCTGAAAAATGTGGCCGGGCGCTGGGAGAGCGCCGAAAGCTATCAAAAACAATAGCTGTCAGCGCTTGACGGTCAGGCGCTACGGTCGAATTTTTCTTCAAATCGATGGCGGCGTCGTGGGCATCAGGTTGGCCGCGCCACGGAACTGGGTGCGGTTGGTGAGCAGGAACACCAGCGTCATCTTGTCATTGAGCAGGTCGCTTGCATTGCCGCTGGCGGCCGCGCGGCGGCCCGCCAGCACGCCATGCAGGTTTTCCGCTGTCTGGCCGGCTGTGAAATGGTTGCCGTTGACCGTCAGGAGCACGCCGGCGCACAGGCTGGGCGCGCTGCTGAAGGTATTGCCCTGCAGCACCACGGTCTGGAACAGGCCGTTGAATTGCCGTTGTATCAACTGCTTGAGCATTTCCTCGCCCAGGTTCAGGCGGCGCAACCGGTTGTGCCCCAGCACCAGCTGGCCGCGGCCGGCCGGCACCTGGAAGTCGCCGCTGATCAACGCATTCACCAGAACCGTTGCGATAGGTGCCGAGGCCGTGCCGTCGGGCGGCGGCATGCCATAGAACGCCAGGTCGCCAGCGATCACGCAGTGCATGACCTCGCATTGCCCGGTGATGTTCTGCAGCACCACCGAGGCCGGCGCCGCCGCCGCCACCTCGCACTGGTGCATGCGCAGCTCGCTGCTGCCGTCCACCACGATCCAGGGCTGGGGCTGATCCTGCTTTCCCCGCACGCGCAGGCTGTGCAGGCCCAGTTCGCGGTTGCCCGTCAGTTGCAGCGAGGTGCCGGGGTCCATGGCCAGCTGCAGGTCGCGCAGCTCCAGCGCGGCAAACCCGCCCAGCGCGATGGGTGCGTGCACGGCGACGATGGCCGTGGGGCCACAGCCGTGCAGCGACAGCCTGGCTCCGGGCGGCACCTGGTTCACTGTCAGGTCTGCGAGCTCATGCGTGCCGGGCAGCAGGCATAGGCACAGCTGGCCGCCATGTTCCTCCAGCAGTTTCATCAGCAGCTCGGTGCTCAGCTGCTCAAAGTCGCCGCCCTTGCCAATGGTGATGCAACAACCGCCGCCCGCCTGCGCCGGTGCCTGGGCCATGGCGGAGAACACCAGGGTCTGCTCGGGCACGGCTGCGCCGCCGCTGGTGAGCAGGTTGGCGCGCACGCGCTGCGGCCCGGCGCCGCCCAGCTGCCAGTTGCACTGTGCCAGGCCCTGCGCATCGGTCGTGGCCTCGGGGGGATTGACGCTGCCGCCACCGGCCTCCAGCGTGAAGCGCACCCGGCTGCCGGCCAGGGGCAGCGCGCCGCGTGCCACGCGCAGGCGCAGCGGTTCGGCCAGCGTGGTGTTGGGCGCGGCCTCCTGGCCGTCGCCGCCCACGTAGAGCAGCTGCGTCAGCTGGGTGAGTGGCGGGAACCATTCGCGGCAATCGGTGATGGCGCTGATCAGGCCACCCGCGTCCACCGTCACCAGGCCCAGGCGCGCCCAGCCGTCACGCACACCGGCGGGCGGGCAGGCTTGCGGCGCCCCGTCCTCGTCCAGCGGCCACTCGACATCGGCCGTGGCCGTGCGCGCGGGGATCTGCCAGTAGTCGCCCACGCGGTAGCTGCCGCCGGGGGCAAAGCGCACCTGCACGCCGTCTTCCAGGGGAATCCAGCCGCCCTCGACCACGGCCAGCGCGTGCTGGCCGGCGGCAGTGGGGCGCTGCTCCCAGCGCCGCAGCAGCGGGTGGCCGCTGGCGTCCTGGCCCAGGCTGCTCTGGGGCAGACCGCCGAGCACCAGCTCCAGCGCGTCGTCGCCGTCGTGCAGAAACTCGAACAGCTGGCCGGCGCGTTGCTCCCGCGCGCTCGCATCGTCGAGCAGCTCCACGCGGTCGTGCGGCGACAGATCCAGGTTGGCATCGCGCCCGCGCGCGGCCACGCGCACGATGGTCTGCTGGGCCACGCTGTCGATGGTCACGGACTGCACGGCGTAGGCCACCGAGGCGTTTTCGCGCGACCACTTGAAGGTGGCGGCGCCGGTGTTGGCGTCCACGCTGTGGATCTCCACGCGGTAGAGCTGGTTTTCCAGCCGCCGGTAGCCGGCGCTGGCTGCGATGTCGCACACGCTGGTGGCCGCCAGCTGCGGCTCGGCGCGTGCGGCCAGGCGGGCGCCGGGCGCTGCCGTCAGGCTGTCCCAGCCAGCCACTGGCGCGCCGCAGTGCCAGGCTTGGTTGTTGGCCGGGGTCGGCAGGGCCAGGGCGCGTACCTGGGCCATCTGGCGCGTGCGTGTGGCCGTGTCCGGCCCGCCCAGGGCCAGCTCGCGGATGGCGGGGTCTTCCAACGCGCTGATGTGGCGCTGCCAGGCGCGCAGGTAGATCAGGTGCTGGCCCGGCGCCAGGCGCAGGGCCACGCCGCCATCGGGCTGGTTGGCCAGCGATGCGGCCTGCTCCCAGACGCAATGCTGGCCCTGCACGTAGTAGCAGCCGGCGCTGATCAGCAGGCTGGCCGCGGGCAGGGTGGCGGGGGCGCCCGCGCCCGTGGCCGCGATGCGCCAGGACTGGCCGGCGCCCACGGCCCAGGCGTCGGCCGTGCCGGCGACCGACAGGCCTGCCAGTTGCGGGCTGCCTGCCACGGGCTGCGCCGTCCAGCTGGCGCCGCCGTTGCCGGTGGCCAGCAGGGCGCCGCCGTCGCCCGCGGCCCAGCCGGTGTTGGCGTCGCGCATGCGCAGCGCGCGCAGCCGGGCCGTGCTGCCGCTCGCGGCCGCGCTCCAGCTGGCGCCACCGTCGCCGCTGACGAGCAGGGAGCCGCCATCGCCCGCGGCCAGGGCCTGGGCACCGTTCAAGACCACGGCGCGCAATGTGGCCTGGGTGCCGCTGCTGACCTTGGCCCAGGTCTGGCCACCGTCGGTGCTGCGCAGCACGGCGCCGCCCTGGCCCACGGCCAGGCCGTTTAGCGCGCTGGTGAAGGCCACGGCGTGCAGGCGCGCCACGCCGGTGGCGTGCTGCGTCCAGGTGCTGCCGCCGTCCACGCTGCGCAGGGCCAGGCCGCCGTCGCCCACGGCCCAGACATGCTGGGCGTCGGTCGCGGCCACGCCGCGCAGCGTCTGCAGGGTGCCGCCGGCCTGGGCCGTCCAGCTGGCTCCGGCATTGGTGGTGCGCAGGAGGGTGCCGCCGTCGCCCACGGCCCAGCCGGTGTTGCCGCTGCGCGCCAGGGCGCGCAGATGGCGCGTACTGCCGGTGTTGGCCACGGTCCAGGCGCCGCCGCCATTGCTGCTGACGAGCAGCACGCCGTCCTGGCCGGCAATCCAGACGCTGTTGGCATCCTGGGCGTGTACGGCCAGGGCGGCCATGCCGCCGGAAAGAGCGAAGCCCGCGCCCTCGGCCGGGGCGCCGCTGGCGCCGATCACGTCCTGCGCCAGGTGATCCAGGCGCTGGCGCGTGATGTCGCCCTGTTCGTTGAAGTCCGCATCGGTGAGCACGCGGCCCTGCTGCAGGCGCACCGCCGTGTAGTGCTTGCGTGCGTCGAAGGTGTCGCGGGAGAGATCGCCTTGCATGGTGGTGCCTCCTTGCCTCATTGCATCAATTGGCGTAATGCAGCCCGGCCGTCAGGCCCAGGCGCAGGTATTCGGCGAGCGCGTCGCGCAGGTTGGCCTCGCGCTGGGGCTGGCGCAGCTGTTCGCAGGCGCCCATCTCGGCGCCGCTCTCGGCGCCGGTGCGTATCTGCACGGCGCAGCGCAGATCCAGCTGGCCGAGCGCCGGGTCGCCGTAGCGGCGCGCGGTGAACAGCGGGCGTACCGTGGCCTCAACCTCGGCGCGCACGGCGGCTTCGGCTGCGGCGGTGGGCGGCGGCAGACCGGCCGCCAGGGCCGCCGCGCGCAGGGCGGTGATGCGGGTGTCGGCCTCTAGTGTAGTGTTCCATTCTGTTTGGAGCTTAATCGGCTGTTGGCCCGAATGAC
>JADHED010000500.1_pt1 | contig 46976 bp, 45 predicted proteins | sample 8952041 | NCBI WGS metagenome assembly JADHED01 (sample SAMN16124423, study PRJNA663239) | bioreactor sludge metagenome | isolation source: sludge (control) | place: India:Bengaluru | collected 2018-09-08 | reverse complement strand
CGTTCGCACGAACAGCTGAACGCCATGTCGGTCAAACTCGTTGAAGCGGGGGTATTCGGGTCTTCGCCGTTGAGGCAGGGCTGAGCAGCGCAGCGGCAGGTGGATCAGGGCTGGCGTTGTCCGAGCGAAGCGAGTTCAGCCAGCCCCCACCTGACGTGAGCAGCGCAAGGAACCGCGCAGCGGCCCTGACGTCGGCTCGCCTTTCTTTTGCTTACTTTTCTTTGGCGAAGCAAAGAAAAGTGAGTCGGCCGCCGGGCCGAGACCCGGCCAGCAGGCTCATGCAGAATACTCCTGATTCCATAGCGCCCCGTGTCCATCCAACGCTGGGTATCGGGCAAAAAGGCCTCAACCACCCCCCACCACCACCGTCACCATCTTCTCCGGCTGCAGCTTTCGCGCAAAGGCTGCGCGAACGTCCGCGGCCGTGACCTTCTCGACCTGCTTCGTCCAGGTGTCCAGGTAGTCCAGCGGCAGACCGTACCAGGCGATGTTGGCCACGTTGTCAAGCAGCTTGCGGTTGCTGTCCAGGCGCAGCGCGAAGCCACCGATGAGGTTGTCCTTGGCGGCCTTCAGTTCCTCGGGCGTCGGCCCTTCCGCCACAAAGGCGGCGAGCACGTCGCGCGAGACCTGGACCGCCTGTTCGGCCTGGTCGGGCCGGGTCTGCAGCCCGATGGTGAACGCGCCGGCGTGCAGCCCGGGCGCAAAGTAGCTGTACACGCTGTAGCTCAGGCCACGCTTTTCCCGGACCTCCTGCGTGAGTCGCGAGACGAAGCCGCCACCGCCCAGCGTGTAGTTGCCCACCAGCAGCGCGAAGTAATCCGGGTCGTCACGCTTGTAGCCGGGCTGGCCGATCAGCACGTGCGCCTGCGCCGAATCGAAAGGCAGGCGGCGGTCCTGCGCCGCCGGCAAGGGCGCGACCTCGCCCACCGCCGGCAACGGCGCACAGGCCGCCGCGTCGCCCGCTGGCAAGCGCCCCAACAGACGCGTGACCAGCGCATCGGCCTGTTCGCGCGTCAGCGCGCCGACGACGCTGACCTTGGCCCGGCACGGCAGGATCATGCGCGCATGCAATGCGCGCAGATCGCCCACGCCGATGCGCGCCAGCGTGGCCTCGGTCATCTCGTAGCCGTAGGGATGGCTGCCGTACACGCCCTGCCCGAAGGCGCGCCCCGCCACCGTGGCCGGGCGCGTGTTGGCCTCGCGGATGCTGGCAGCCAGGCGCTCGCGCTCGCGCACCCACACCGCGTCGGGAAACGAGGGCTCGGCGATCTGGCGCGCCGCCAGCGCCGCGGCACGCTCCAGCAGGTCGGGCTCGGTCAGCGAACGCAGCGACAGGCTCATGCGGTCGCCGCCGGCACCGGCACCGAACGAGGCGCCCAGGTCGGCCCAGGCCTCACCGAGCTGGTTTTCGTCGAGCGCGGCGTCGGCGCCGCGCGCCGCCACGCCTTTGGACAGCATGCCGGCCATCACCGCCGCCAGCCCGGCCTGCTGCGCCGGATCGCGCCGGGCGCCGGCATCGAAGTCGATCTGCACATCGACCATCGGAATGGCCGGGCTCTCGACCAGCCAGACCCGCGCGCCGCCGGGCTGGGTCCAGTGCTGAATCGGCAGGCCGGCATGGGCCCCATTGATGAGAAAAAAGGCCCATCCCAGCGTCAGAATGTGTTTGATAGCTCTCATTTTTGTAGTCATCTCAACATGACCCGCTCAGTGGCGGGAGCCTGCAGACGGCACAGGCCGTTTGCGCGTGGGATCGACCGGTTGCGGACGCAGCACCGCCACCGTGAGCTGGTCGTCGCCGAAGTACCGGGCCGCCACCGACTGCACCTGCGCCGGCGTGACCTGGCGCAGGCGCCGGATCAGTTGCTCGCCACCGTCCAGCGGCAGGCCCTGCACCCACAGGTTGCCGAGTTCGCGCGCCTGGTTCATCACCGAGTCGAGCTTGTAGACCTCGCTGGCCACCCACTGGGTCTTCACACGCTCAAGCTCGGCCTCGCTCACGCCCTCGCGCGCGATGCGCGCCACCTGCTCGCGCAACGCGGCTTCCACCTGCTCGGTGGTCTTGCCCGGCGCCGGCACCCCGTCCAGCGTGAACAGTTGCGGCCCCCGACCCATCAGCCCGTTGCCGGCACCGGCGCTGTCGGCCAGGCGATCGGGCCCCTGGGTCAATGCCCGGTCCAGGCGGGCTCCGCTGTAGCCGTCGAGCACGGCGGCCAGCACCGTGAGCGCGAGCGCATCGTCGTTCGATGGCGAAGGCTCCAGGCTGCTCAGGCGCGGCACCTTGAAGGCCAGCACCACGTAGGCCTGCTCGGCCGGGGCCTTGAACTCGATGCGGCGCAAGCCCTGCTGGGCCGGCTCCTCGCGCGGCTTGCGCACGGGCACCGGCCGTGCCGGGATCGGGCCATAGTATTTTTCGGCCAGGCGCAGCACCTCCTGCGGATCGACGTCGCCCGCCACCACCACCGCCGCATTGGCCGGCACATACCAGCGGCGCCAGAACGCCCGGGTGTCCTCGGCGGTCATGGCCTCCAGGTCGCTCATCCAGCCCACCACGGGGCGCCGGTACGGTGACGCCACGAAGGCGGTGGCGTTGAGGTTCTCGTACAGCAGCGCGCGCGGGTTGTCCTCGGTGCGCAGGCGGCGCTCCTCCTTCACCACTTCGAGCTCCTTGAGAAATTCGTCGTCGGCCCACTGGTTGTTGGCAAAGCGGTCGGCCTCCAGGCGCATCACGTCGGCCAGCCGGTCGGATGGAATCTGCTGGAAGTAGCCGGTGAAGTCGCGCGAGGTGAAGGCGTTCTCGCGCCCGCCCATCGCGGCCACCCGACGCGAAAACTCGCCCGGCTTCAAGTCCCGCGTTCCCTTGAACATCATGTGCTCCAGCAGGTGGGCCACGCCGCTGGTGCCGTCCACCTCGTCCATCGAACCCACGCCCAGCCACAGCATGTGCACGGCCGTGGGGGCGCGCCGGTCGGGTTTCACGATGACCGTCAGGCCGTTGGGCAGGGTGAAGCGGCTGATGGCGGCCGGTTGCCGGGCTGTCTGGGCCGCAGCCGCGGAAGGTTTGGGTGGCGCAGTCTGGGCCAGCAATGGCCCACCCCAGGAAAGGCCAAGTGCCAGGGCGGTAAGGGTCAGGAATCGTTTCATAGAATGGGCTTGATTCTAGAAACGCCCAAATGTTCAGTTTTTTCAGGAAAAAAACGCCGGCGCCGGTCGCGACGCCGGAAACACAGCCCGGCCCGCAGCTTTCCGCCGATGCCGGCCCGCCCGCGGCTGCCCCGCCTGACCAGTCCCCGGCAGACACCAAGCCGATCCAGGAAACCCAGCCCGCGATGGCGTCGGCGCCTGCCGCGACGCCTGTCGCTGTTGCGGCGGACGCGCCGGGACCCGAAAGCGGACGCTCGCCAGCGGAACTGGACGCACCGGCGCCGGTGGTGAGCAATGGCGCGAGCGACGTTGCCCCGGTTCCCGATGCCGAAGCGCCAAGGACGCCACCGGTGACGCCACCTGTCGTCCTGGTGGGTCCGGCGGAGCCTGACGTACCTACGACGCTGCCGCCCGGCCCGGCCGCGTCCGCAACGGCGCCGGCGGTGGCGGCACCGGTCATCGCGCCTTCGGTGGCGGCACCTGCCTCCCCCGCCGCCGCTAAGGCATCGCGCTGGTGGACGCCTCCGTGGAGCAAGGCCTCCGCAAAGCCGCCCGAGCCTGCCCCAGCCGCGCAATCCGATGCGCCCGTCGCGAGCCCGGCACTCGAACCCACTGCACTGCCGTTGGCCGAGGCGCCGCCAGTTACCGAAACCCCGGCACCGCCCCTGTCACCCGTTGCCGCGCCAGCGCCGTCCGAAGCATGGGCGCCTCCACCGGCACCGGAGCCGCTGCAAGCGCCCACGCCCGCTGCGGAAGCCGCCGTTCCGACCGCGATGCCGTCGGCGCCGATGGCCGTGCCCGTCACCCCGCCGCCCGATGCCGCGCCCCCGGCCGCGGCGCCGCGCACCGGCTGGATGGACAAGCTCAAGGCTGGCCTGCGAAAGACCGGCTCCAGCATCGCCACCGTCTTCACCGGCACCCGCATCGATGACGACCTGTACGAAGAGCTCGAAACCGCCCTGCTGATGGCCGATACCGGCGTCAAGGCCACCGAGTTCCTGCTGGCCGACCTGAAACGCCGCGTCAAGGAGAGCAAGACCACCGATCCGGTCGCCGTCAAGGGCCTGCTGGCCGACGCGATCGCCGACCTGCTCGCGCCCTTGCAGAAAGTGCTGGTGGTGGGTGACCGGCCCGACAACCTGCACAACGGCCAGCATGGCGCGACCGTGATCATGGTGGCCGGTGTCAACGGTGCCGGCAAGACCACGTCCATCGGCAAGCTCACCAAGCACCTGGCCGACCACGGCGCGAGCGTGTTGCTGGCCGCGGCCGACACCTTCCGCGCCGCCGCGCGTGAGCAGCTTGCCGTCTGGGCCGACCGCAACACGGTGGAAATCATCAGCCAGCAAGGTGGCGACCCGGCCGCCGTGAGTTTCGACGCCGTCAGCGCCGGACGCGCGCGCGGCAAGGACGTGGTGCTGGTGGACACCGCCGGGCGCCTGCCCACCCAGCTGCACCTCATGGAAGAGCTGAAAAAGATCAAGCGCGTGGTGCAGAAGGCCGACGCCACCGCGCCCCACGAGGTGCTGCTCGTGATCGACGGCAACACCGGGCAGAACGCGCTCATGCAGGTCAAGGCGTTCGACGACGCACTCGCGCTCACCGGCCTGGTGGTGACCAAGCTCGACGGCACGGCCAAGGGCGGCGTGCTGTGCGCCATCGCCCGGGAAAAACCGGTGCCGGTCTATTTCATCGGCGTCGGTGAAAAGCTCGAAGACCTGGAAACCTTCAACGCCCGCGAATTCGCCCAGGCCCTGCTGGCCTGATACGGGTTTGCATTCAAGCGTAGAACAAGGCGCGAAGCCGAAGACAGTGCTGTAGCACGGCGAGGCGAAGCAACGACGTTATACGTTTGAAGGCGAATCCGTATGAGTCACGGCTTCACTCGCCGTCGCGCGCGTCGTTCGCATAAGCACGCCACTGCTTCATCGCATTGCGCATCGTGAGCAACTGGCGTTCGAACCGCGGACAGGCCTCGCACATCGCCAGGTGAACGCGCAACGCGACCCGCTCCGCCAGCGGCAGCTCGCGATCTTCCCGCGCGACGAGCAGCGCGGAGACCTCCTTGCAGGTGCGTTTGAAAGGGTACGACGACATCAGACGGCCCGTGGGGTTGCAAACCAGTTCAGTTCGAGGCACTCGCGCAGCCGCAGGCGCGCGCGGTGCAATTGCACATAGAGGTTGGTCGAGGTCAGGCCCAGTTCCTTACAGATGTCCTCGCTGGAGAGTTCGAGCCACTCGCGCATCAGGAACAGCCGCCCCTGGCTGGCGGGCAGCTGGCTCGCGCAGGCCTCCAGGACCGCCATGAACTGCCGGCTGCTCAGGTCCTGCTCGGGGTTGCCCCACTCCGCCGGATTTTCGGCGAAATGGCCGTCCGCCTTGAAAGCCATGAATTCCAGCGGGTCGGCCTGCTCGTCATCGCTGTCGCCGCCCACGCAGACCTCGCGACCGTGGTGACGCAGGGCATCGATGACCTTGTGCTTGAGGATGCCGACCAGCCAGGTCTTGAGCTGCGAGCGGCTGCCAAAGGATTGCGGCTTGGACAGCGCCGCCAGCAGGGTCTCCGACACGGCGTCCTCGGCCCAGGCTTCGTTGCGTAGTTGCAGCCGTGCAAAACGCAACAGGTAGTCGCGGTGGGACGCGACCTGCTGGTCGAACGAGGGCATCGATGCGGACATGCTGGGCGCAAGTGTAAGGAATCCGGCCACGGCGCGACCAACCGGTGTAACCACGACCACGCCCGGAGACCACGCCATGCCCACCCCCTTGTTCACCCGCCTGCTGCTTTCACTCGGACTGCTGCTGTCCCTGGCGCCATCGGCCGCACCGGCGCAGACGCCCGGCGATGCCCCTGCCATCTCGGGCCGCACCCTGTCGGCCGAGCCCTTCGATCTGGCCACCTTGCGCGGCAAGGTGGTGCTGGTTCTGTTCTGGTCCACCGACTGCCCGGTCTGCCTGGACAAGATGCCCGAGTTGCGTGCCAACGCCCAGGGCTGGCGCGGCAAGCCGTTCGAACTGGTCAGCGTCAGCTTCGACCGCCGCGAGCGCGACGCCGCCGACTACGAGAAACTGGTCGGCACCCTGGTGCCCACCACCCAGCGTTTCCAGACCCTGTGGGCCGGCCATCCGGCCTTCAAATCCAGCGCCGCCCGGCCCGCGCACCTGCCAACGACCTGGCTGATCGACAAGGCCGGCAAGCTGGTCGAGACCTACAACGGGCGCATCCCGCCCGAGGCCTGGGACCGCATCGCCGAACTGCTTTGAAATTTTTTCCCCCAGGCTGTAAGAAACGGGTCGCCCGCCAGACCAACGTTCAACCACAGGCCGATGACGGTTCCGATCCCGGCAAGACCTGCGGTTGTTTTTTTCTCTTGTCCACCCTCTCAACCCCAGGAGTCCACCATGAACCACCGTACCCTGATCGCCACCGCCGCCACCTCGCTGATGTCGCTGTCCCTGCTGTCCACGCCCGCGATGGCGCAGAGCTCGGGCAAGGAAAAGTGCTATGGCATCGCCAAGGCCGGCCAGAACGATTGCGCCAGCCTCTCGGGCACCCATTCCTGCGCCGGCCAGTCCAAGGTGGACAAGGACAAGACGTCGTGGAAGTACGTCGCCACCGGCACCTGCAAGCAGATGGGCGGCCTGAGCGCCGACGAAGCCAAGGCCGCCACCAAGAAGTCCTGAACCACCGCAAGCGCCTGAACCATGACCGCCGCCACCCCGATGCCAGCCTTTCGCCCACTCCGCGATCCCGACGTGGGCATCGGGTGGCGGCATCCGCACTATGGTGCGCTGCTGGAGCAGCGCCCGGCGCTGGACTTCATCGAAGTCCATTCCGAGAATTTCTTCGCCCCCGGCGGCGCGGCGCTGGCCGTGCTGCGCGAGGCCCGCGCGTTGTACCCGGTCAGCCTGCACGGTGTGGGTCTGTCGCTGGGCTCGGCCTGTGGCGTTGACGTCTGGCATCTCGACCAGCTCGCCCGGCTGGTTGAGGCCATCGACCCGGTTCGCGTGAGTGACCACGCCAGCTTTGCCCGCGGCGCGCTCGATACCAACCCGGGTTCGGGCCTGGTGCATGGCGCCGACCTGCTGCCCATTCCCTTCACCCGTGAAGCGCTCGACGTGTTGTGCGCCAACGTGCAGCAGGTGCAGGAGCGCCTGCGCCGCCCGATCGCGGTCGAGAACCTCTCGGCCTACCTGCGCTGGCGCGACGCCGACCTGGCGGAGCCCGAATTCCTCACCGAGCTGACCCGGCGCACCGGCTGCCAGCTGCTGGTGGACGTCAACAACATCTTTGTCAACGCGCTGAACGAGCGACTTTGGGGCGGCAGCACCGATCCGCTCGATGCCTGCCGGGCCTGGCTTGACGCGATCCCGGCCGACCGCGTGGCCGAAATCCACCTGGCTGGCCACATCCACTGCGGCGACATCGTGATCGACGACCACGGCAGCCGCGTCTGCCCCGAGGTCTGGTCCCTGTACCGGCATGCGATCGGGCGCTTTGGCGCGGTGCCGACGCTGATCGAGTGGGACACCGACGTGCCGCCGTTGGCGGTGCTGCTGGACGAGGCCGCCCGCGCCCGCTCAGCCGCCCAGCGCGCGCCGCACACGCCGGTGGCGGCAACCGGGGCGCTGGCCACCGGTGCGGCACCGGACCGCCCCCGGCAAACCCGCGCCGCAGCGCCCAGCATGGAGCTTGCCCCATGATCACGCTGGCGCTTCAGCAACAAACCCTGCTCGGCGCCTTGCTGCACAGACCAGGCACCCAGCCCGCCGCGGACTCGCAGTTGCGGCTTCAAGGCCTGGTGCTGGAGCCGTCGACCCGCGGCCTCGCAGCCTACCGCGCCAACGGCCACGCGCTGGCCGAGCGGGCGCTGGCCGCTGCATACCCCGTCGTGGCCGCGATGGTCGGCCAGGATTGCCTGGACGCGCTGGCCCGCACGCTGTGGCATGGCCAGCCAAGCCAGCATGGCGACATCGCGCGCTGGGGCGGCGAGCTGCCCGCCTTGCTGGAGCTTGAGGCGCAACTGGCCGAATTCCCTTACCTGGCCGATGTGGCGCGGGCCGAATGGGCCCTGCACCGCGCCGCCGGTGCGCCGGACGCCAACGCCGACCCCGCCTCGTTCGCCCTGCTGACGCAGCAGGACCCCGGCGCGCTCACGCTGCGCCTGGCGCCGGGCACCGCGGTGATCCGCAGCGCCTGGCCGGTGGCCAGCCTCGTCAACGCCCACCTGCGCGGCGAGCCGACCCTGTCCGAAGCCGCAGACCGCCTGCGCGATCGCGAGGCCGAGCAGGCGCTGGTGTGGCGCCGGGCTCTGCGCGCGGAAGTCCGTCCCTGCGAAGCCGGTGAGGCCGCGCTGGTGGACGCGCTGCTGCACCGGCAAGGCCTGGTGCCCGCGCTGGACGCGGCCCTGGCAACGGACCCCGGATTCGATTTCAGCGCCTGGCTTGCCCAGGCCGTCGGCGACGGCCTGGTGCTCGGCGCCTGCCCGCACGACCAGCACGCCACCGCCATTCACCCCTGAATCAGGAACCTTCCCATGCCCGCATCCGCCCTTGCCCTTCTTCGCCGCTGCGTCGCGTTCTGGCAACCCATCACCCGTGCGCTGGAGAACCTGCAGGCGCCGGCGGCGCTGCTCGCGCGCGCCTACGTGGCCGAGGCGTTCTTCCGCTCCGGCCTGACCAAGATCCGCGACTGGGACACCACGCTGGCCCTGTTCGCCGACGAGTACCACGTGCCCCTGCTGTCGCCCGGCGCCGCCGCGGTGATGGGAACGGCGGGCGAACTGGTGCTGCCGGTGCTGCTGATGCTGGGCCTGGGCGGGCGCTTCGCGGCGCTGGGCCTGTCGGTGGTGAACGTCGTGGCCGTGCTCAGCCTGAGCGAGATCGCGCCGGCCGCGCTGCAGCAGCACCTGACCTGGGGCGTGCTGCTGGCGGGCCTGGCCATCCATGGCGTCGGGCGCTGGTCGCTCGACTGCGCGCTCGTGGCGCCGGCCTTGCGCGCGTCAAGGCTCGGGAATCAGTCCTGAATTGATAGCGCCTTGTGGCCATTTGGCGCTGGAATTTGGTTGATTTGACTTGAAATTCGGCCGGTTTTGGCCGGTTTTGGCCGTCTCCACGCGCCCGAACCGCCTGCCGACACACGGCAAGTTCGCTGACACCGCGCCTGTGCCGCGCGCCGACCGGCGCGGGTTTGTCAGAATCGGGGGCAAACAACTTCCGTCTTCGCACAGCCCGCCGTGCGTTCCTGTCCAAGTCCAAGCCCCGCCAGCCCGCCGCGTTCCCGCGCACCCCGCGCGCTGCGCGCCGGCGCCGCCGCCTTGCTGGTCCTGCTCGGGTTGGCAGACGCCCATGCCGACAGCCCGGTGACGCTGGCGGCTTTTTCGGAAGCCAAAGGTGGCAGGCTGCCCGCGCCGTGGCGGGTGGTCGGGCTCATCGGCGCCAGCAGCAAGCCGCTGACCCGCTTCGACCTGGTGCCGGTCGATGGCCGCACGGTGCTGCGGGTGCTGGCCGACCATTCCTACGCGAACCTGGTGCATGACCTGCCCGACGTGGTGGTGCCCAAGGGCACCCAACTGCGCTGGCGCTGGCGGCTCGACCAGGCCCTGCCCGACGCAGACCTGCGCCATCGCGAGACCGACGACACCGCACTCAAGGTCTGCCTGCTGTTCAACGCCCCGACCGACAACCTGGGCGTGCTGGACAAAAGCCTGCTGGCCGTGGCGCGCGCCATGGGCGGTGAAAAAGTTCCTGCCGCCACGCTGTGCTACGTGTGGGACAACACCCTGCCCGTCGGCACGCTGCTCGAGAACGCCTTCACGTCACGCATTCGCATGATCGTGGTCGACAGCGGCACCAGGGCGCTGGGCCAGTGGGTGAGCCACCGGCGGGACCTGGCGGCCGATTTCCAGCGCGCCTTTGGCCACGAGTTCCCCACCCTGCCGCCACTCGAGGCCGTGGCCGTGGGCGCCGATGCCGACAACACCGGCGGCCACAGCGTGGGCTTCGTCGGCGATGTCACACTGTCGCCGTGATGGCAGTCCACGGCATCAAGCACCTCGTTCTGGTGGGCCTGGGCCGGTCGCACATCCAGGTGTTGCGCGGGTTGGCCGACAGCCGCCCGGCCGACCTGCACCTCACGGTGATCGCACCGCGCCCGCAGGCGCTGATGTCGCCCATGGTGCCCGGCTTCGTGGCGGGCCATTACACGCTGGCACAGTGTCAGATGCCGCTCGACGGCCTGCTGGAGCGCAGCGGCGCGCACTTTGTCGCCGGCAGCGTGGCGGCGATCGATGCCCACGCACAGCGCGTGACGCTGGCCAGCGGCGACACCGTGGCCTGGGACTGGCTGGGCATCAACACCGGCCCGGTGATGGACCGCGAGAAGATCGAATCAGCGATGCCGGGCGCGCGCCGCCATGCGTTGTTCGTGCGTCCGCTGGACGGGTTCGTCCACCTCTGGCCCCAGGTGCTCGCCATGGCCACCGATCGTCCGATCCACCTGGCCCTGATCGGCGCCGGTGCCACCGGGGTGGAACTGGCCCTGGCCGCCGCGCAGGCGTTGCGCGGGTCGGGCGTCGCGCCGGGCAGCCACGTCTCGTTGCTGAGCGGCGGCGCGGCGCCGGCGGCGACGCTACCCGGCCCGATGCAAGTCCGCGCGCTGCGTGCCCTGCGACGGCTTGGCGTCACCGTGATCCCCGAAACCTGCACCGGCCTGGAAGCCGGCGCCATTCAGTTGTCCAACGACGCCCGCCTGGTTTGCGATGCGCCGTTGCTGGCCATCGGCCCGCAGGCGCCCGCCTGGCTGGCCGACAGCGGCCTGGCGCTCGACGACGACGGTTTCGTCTCCGTCAACGCCTTTCAGCAAAGCACCAGCCACCCGCGTGTGTTCGCCGCCGGTGACGTGGCCAGCCGCGCCGATGCCCCGCACACCCGCGATGCCCTGCACGCGCACCGGGCCGGTGCGCCGCTGCTGGCCAACCTGCGCGCCGCGATGGCGGGCCAGACCTTGATGCCCCACCAGCCACCGCGCCGAGTCCTGCAATTTCTGACCTGTGGCGAGCGTCGCGCGATCGGCGGCTGGGGTGGCCTCGGCTTCGAAGGCGGCTGGGTCTGGCGCTGGAAAGACCAGATCGACCGCGCCTTCGTGGCGCGGCATGCCGCGTGAGATGGCACCATCAACCCAAACCGCCCTGAACGAAAGATCGCGAATGACCCAAGCTGCCCCCTCCACCGAACCCCGGCTCACCTCGCTCTCGCACGGTGGCGGCTGCGGTTGCAAGATTGCGCCCGGCGTGCTGTCGGACATCCTCAAGGGCACGACGCAGATGCCGATCCCCCCCGAACTGCTGGTGGGTATCGAGACCAGCGACGACGCCGCCGTCTACCGCCTCAACGACGAGCAGGCGCTGATCGCCACCACCGACTTCTTCATGCCAATCGTCGACGACCCGTTTGACTTCGGGCGCATCGCTGCCACCAACGCCATCAGCGACGTCTACGCCATGGGCGGCAGGCCGATCATGGCCCTGGCGCTGGTGGGCATGCCGATCAACGTGCTGTCGTTGGCAACGATCGGACAGATCCTGGAGGGTGGCGCCTCGGTCTGCCGCGAGGCGGGCATTCCGATTGCCGGCGGCCACACCATCGACTCGGTCGAACCGATCTACGGGCTGGTGGCGATGGGCCTGGTGCACCCGAAACGGGTCAAGCGCAACGCCGATGCCCGGGTGGGCGACCTGCTGGTGCTGGGCAAGCCACTGGGGGTGGGCGTGATGTCGGCCGCGCTCAAGAAGAACGCGCTGGGCGCCGACGGCTACGCGCAGATGATCGCCAGCACCACGCAGCTGAACACCCCCGGCCCCGATCTGGCCGCGCTGGACGGCGTGCACGCGCTGACGGATGTCACCGGCTTCGGCCTGGCCGGCCACGCGCTGGAGATCGCCCGCGGCGCCGGCTGCACCGTGCGCATTCACTGGGCGCAGGTGCCGCTGCTGGGCGGCGTGCGCGAGCTGGCGGCCAAAGGCCTGGTGACCGGTGCCTCCGGTCGCAACTGGGCCGCCTATGGCGCCGAGGTGGCGTTGCCCGAAGGCTTTGCGCCACCCGACCAGGCCCTGCTGACCGACCCACAGACCAGCGGCGGCCTGCTGGTGTCGTGCGCGCCGCAGGCGCTGGACGCGGTGCTCGCGGTGTTCCAGGGGCACGGCTTCGAGCGCGCCGCGGTGGTGGGGCGCATCGAGGCGAGGGCGGGGGCGGGGCTGGTGGTGGGGTGAGGCCCGCTGACGCCCAAAATCAGCGCTGGAACAGGCGCTTGAACCAGACCCGTTGCGGGGCCGCATCTGGGGGCGGGGGCACCCGCGACGGCGGCAGGTCGGACAAAATCGCTTGCGGCCGATCCAGCACCAGCCGGTGCGCCTCTTCGGCACCCACCAGATGCTCGGCCACCGCCCGCGCCTGTGACAAGCCCGGCGAACGTCGGCCCGTGGTGTGGGCATCGGAGGCCAGAAGATGCACCAGCCCTTCGCCCAGCAGGCGCTCGCCCCAGTAGCGGGCCCGCTTGCCGAACTGCCCGGTCAAGGCGCCACCGGTCACCTGCATCCACGCGCCCTGGCGCACCAGCCGCGCAAACACGTCGTGGTGGTCTTCAATCCAGACCAGGCGCTCGGGATGGGTGATCACCGGCGTGTAGCCGGCGGCTACCAGCTCGAACACCGACTCCTCCAGGCGCGGCGGCCGCACGTGGTGAGACGGCTCCAGCAGCACATAACGCGAGCCGTGCAGGGTAGGGATCACACCGGCGCGCAGCCCTTCCAGCAAGCCTGGCACCAGGTGCACATCGGCTCCGTCCACCAGCGTCAGCGCAATGCGATACAGGTCCAGCGCCGCCTGCAGCCGCTCGCGCGCGCGCCTGATGCCCTGCGCGTCGTTCATGTACAGCCCCGGATAGATGTGCGGCGTGCAAGCCATGGTATGCACGCCGTCGGCCACCGCCATGCGCGCCATCTCCAGCGACATTTCCAGCGAGGATGCGCCGTCGTCGATGCCGGGCAGGATGTGGCTGTGCAAGTCGATCATCGTGGCAAACGCCTACTGCGCAGCGAGTCGAAAGGCGTCGAAGCTCATCTGTCCCCGCAGGCCGCTCAAGGCCTCGGAGCCCAGTTGCGTCTGCAACTGAAGTACCACCGCGCCGCAGTCGGCGGGAACCGACAGGCTGACATCCATCGTGCGCCACTGTCCCTGCGTATCCAGCAGTGCCGGCGTGCGCGCCAGTTCGCGACCGTCACTGCCACCGGCACAGGTGAAACTCCACGCCAGACCCTGCTCGGTGCGCATCTGCCGGGCCATGTAGTCCCCGGTGAACCGGAACCGCCCCGGCAGCAGCACCAGCACCTGCCGCACCACCGGCAACGCCACGGGCCGGCCGGTGAACTCCACCTGCAACACGCGGCCACGCCCGCCCAGTGCCGGCTGTTCGATCAGAACACCGGCCTTCGAGGGGCCGTCGGCGCGCAGTTCCCAGTCGAACCCGTCAACAATGAACCCGTTTTCAAAGTCCCCGTTGAACAGCAGCGGCGCCGTGCCACCGACCAGATACACCCACAAGGCCTGGGCCTCCAGCCACTGACCGCTCGCTTTGAGGGATCGCATCAGCGCTTGACCTGTTCGGGGGGAAATCAGCTTCAGGGGCAACGCCTGTGCCACCAACGGCATTGCCAGCACCACCGGCACCTTGGCCGCGTCCAGGTGGCCCAGCACCGGCTCCAGCCAGGTGGTGCCGGGCTTCAGCGCGGCCCGCATGGCCGCCTGGGCGGGCGGATGTGCCACCAGCGCCGCCAAAACCAGAATCGCCTCCCCGTCGCTTTGTTCCTGGACCAGCCGGACCAGCGCCGGCACGGCTTGCGCCCATTGCTCCTGCTTCAATGCGCGCGACGCCAGCAACCTTTGCAACAGGGCATCTTGCGGTGCGATGCGGCTGGCCATCGTCAACACCGCGGCTTCATCCAGAGGCGCCACGCCGCCCGGCTGTGCAGTCAGCAGCGCCAGCGCCAGCCAGGCCGACGAATCCCCGGGATTGACCGCAATACGGGCCCGAAGGTCGCGCACTTGCGCCGCCACCGCCTCATCGGGAACCGGACACGATGAAAAGTTGGGCCATTCATTCAGCTCGCACGCGCGCTGCAAATTCCGCTGCAGGCTTATCGCGCCCAGTGCCAAGGCCAGCGCGGAGCAAAGTCCCGCAGCCAGCCATCGCCACGGTGTCATCGGGCCGTCTCGCTCGCACTGAGTCGCGTCAACACCGCTTGCCCGTCCCGCGATGAAAACTGGGCCCGCAGCGCCAGTTCACGGGTGCTCGATTGCTGGTGCTCGTCCTGCACGTGCAATGTCACCATGCCGTCAACCAGAAGTCCATCGCCCGCCGGCCGCCCACTGAAGCGCACCGTTCCCAGCCGCACCACGCGCGCATTGACCACCGCGCGGTTGTAAACCTGCACAAACCCATCCGCCCCATCGCCGGCACGCACAGGCCGGTCCATCCAGCGCTGCACCTGCTCGCCCCGGCCGCTCTGAAGGACACCAAGCACCTGTCCCAGCAGCGGCTGCACGTCCTCCATGCTTAGACGCCCTGCGGGCGCGTACGTTTCCTTGACGGCAGCGTTGGCCGGGGCGGCACGCGTCACCGGCGGTGAAGGCTGTGCCACGGAGGTTGGCAGATCCGGCGCCGCCGCCAGGAGACCCGCCGAAGCAGTGGCCAGCGGCAGGGCCGGCGATACCGACGGAACCGCCGGAGAAGCCGCGATTGCGCCGGGGCGCATCCCCGGCAAGCTGCCGCCAGCCGCCACCGCGTACCGATTCGCCAGGCCTGTCGACGAAACCGGCGCCTGCCTTGGCGCGGTCCTGGACTCAACCGGCTCAGGCCCAGGCGAGCGAGCCTCGGCCGCCGCCACGGACACCGGCGCCGGCAATGACGCCAACGACGTCTCCGCCACCGCCTGACCTGCTTCCGGCGCCTTCACACCAGACGGTACCGCGATATCGGTCACTGCCGCATGCGCCGGCACCGACGGCGCCGGTTGCGGTACCGCCGACACCGCCAGCGTCCGGTCTGGCTCGTGTGTCCCCGACAACCACCAGGCAACGACCGCCAGAACACCCCCGCCCACCAAGGCGCCGAGCACAATGCGACGCCGCCCAGCCAGCGAATGGCCCGGGCGAAGGCGCGCCATCGGAGACGGCCGTGCCCTTGTTGCCAGGGTCCTGGCATGCCCCTGCGCCGGCTGCCACAGCGGATGCTTCGATCCGCTCAAGGTCCTGTCATAGTTCTGCCGGCCCATCGGCGAGGAGAGCACGTCGTTCGCCTGGTTGATGCGTGTGGCCGCGTCGTGCGGCCAAGCCCGACCGCCACCCGAGAAATCCGGGTGGGTCAGACGCATCAGCATGCGGTAGTGCTCGCGCAGCGTGGCCGCGTCCGAAGTCGGCGTCAGGCCCATCAGCGTGTAGTGGTCCGAACCGGGCCGCAACATCGCGGTACGCACGAAAAAACAGGCCGCCTGGCGCATCTGGGCCCGAAGCGCCTCGTCCTGCGGCATGCCTTCCGCAGGTCGGCCGCTGGCCAGGATGAGCACTTCGGTGCCGTGGTCGAACAGCAAGCGCGGCTCCCGCATCGCCAGCGGATAACGACCAGGAAACGCCTGAAAATCGAGCAGGCACGCACCCAACGCCGCCCACCGGTTGCGCGCCGCGTCGGACACTGCCGCCTGCGTCATGCTGCCAGCCTGGCCATGTGCTCAAGCCGGCCTGCCATCCAGGCGATCCGTGGCAGACGAACCCGTCGCACCTGTCCCCGCCCCGGCGGCTTTCGAATTGCCATAGCCGTAATAGCCCTCATAGCCGTAGTATGAACTGTGTTCGCTGGTGGCCCGGGCCAGCACCATGCCCAGCGGCAGCAAACCCGCCGTGCGCAAGCGCCGCAGGGCGTCACGTATGGACGAGCGCCGGGTGCTGCCCGCCTTCACGACAAAGAGCAGGCTCTGAATCTGGTTGCCCAGCACCAGCGCGTCCGCGATGCCCAGCACCGGCGGCGCATCGATGATCACCTGCTCGTAACCAACTTCCTCGGCCTTGTCCAGCAGGCCCAGCAGCTTGGGGCCCATCAGCAGGTCCACCGGGCTTGGCGGTGTGGGCCCCGCGGTCATCACCTTCAGGTTGGGCACCGAACAAGGACGAATCAGGGAGTCGCGCGCTCCCTCGCCCGACAGATAGTTCGACAGCCCGCGGTCGTTCGAGAGGTCCATCGACTTGTGCAGCGAGGGATTGCGCATGTCGCCATCGATCAGCAGCACCCGCTTGCCCAGCTGTGCGAAGTTGATGGCCAGCGCCAGCGCGGTGGTCGACTTGCCTTCGCTCGCCACGCTGCTGGTCACCATCAGCCGCCGCGGCGCACCGTCCGCGGTGGAAAACTGCAGCGACGTCCGCATGGAACGGTACGCCTCGGCAAACGACCCTCGGGGGTCATCCACCGCCAGCAAGGCAAGTTCGTGCTCGACCCGCTTGCTCTTCCTGACCTTCGGAATGATGCCCAGCAAGGGCACGCCAAACTGCGGCTCCAGCTCATCCGCATGCTTGATCGAGTCGTCCATGTGCTCGCGCAGGAAAATCAGACCCAGGCCCAGCATCAGGCCCACAGCCACCCCGATGGCCGCGTTCACCGACATGTCGGGCTTGAACGGGAACAGCGGCGCCCTGGCTCCATCCACCACCGAGATGTTGTTGGCCGCCACGCCGCTGGTCACTCCCACCTCCTTCAGGCGCTGCAGCAGGTTGTCGTAAATCTGGCGGTTGGTGTCGAGTTCGCGCTTGAGCAGGCTCAGGTCCACGCCCTTGTCCTGGGTCTGAATCACCTCCTTGCGGGTCTCCTGCAGGCGGGCGCGCACCAGGTCTTCCTGGCGCTTGGCGGCGTCATACTGCGCCTTCACCGAGGCCATCACCGCCGCAATTTCAGCCTTGATGCGCAAGTCCAGTTCATTGATCTGCGCCTTGGTTTGCAGCATCTTGGGGAAATCGGGCTTGTAGGTGCCCAGGTTCACCAGGTACTCGGCTTCGAGCTTGGCTTTCTGCTCCTTGAAGGCCTGCACCGTCTTGTTGTCCAGCACCTGGGGCGAACTCGCAGGGTTGCGCTCCATCTCGCGGTACAGGGCCTCGGCCTTCACCCGCTCCTGCTCCACCCGCGACAGCGCGGCCGAATACTCGGTGAAGGTCTGGTTGATGACACTGGTTTTCTCATCCAGCGAGAGAATGGCATTGGCCTTGGCATAGGTTGTGAGCATGCGCTCCGATTCCTCCAGCCTCGCCTTGGCCACCTTGATCTGGTCCTGCAGGAAATTGCGCGCGTAAATGGACGACTCCATCTTGCGCTCCATGGTCATGGCCATGAAATTGTCGGCCAGGGAATTGGCCACGCGGGATATCTTTGCCGGATCGGTTCCCACCACGGTGACGCGCACCAGGCGCGAGCCTTTCACCGGCTCCACCTTTACCGAGCCCATGAAGCCGGCCACCACCGCCTCGCGCCCCAACACCTGCTTGTCCGACACCGAGGGCTTGCCCAGGTTGTCATAGCCCACCACGGTGCGGTCTTTCAGATCGGACAAAAAGGCCCACCAGGGCGCGTCGCGCTCGGCCCTGCTGGCGGCCGACCGCGGCCCGGTCATGGCCATCCCGCCCCCGGCAGACGCAGCCCCTGACGGCGCGCCCGCCCGAGCGTCCGATGCGGGCGCGGACGCTCCGCCCAGCGCGCCCGGCGCCGGCGCCAGGCCGCGGGCCGGGTCGAGATTGAGCTCGTCGATCACCCGTTCGGCCAGCGCGCGGCTGCGCAGCAGTTCGATCTGCGTGGGCAGGGCCAGGTAGTCGTCATAGTCCTGCGAAGAATCGACGTCCCGGTTGAACGACACGATGCGGCCCGGCGGGCGCTCGATCTGCAGCGTGGTCGATGCCTGGTACAGCGGCGTGCTGGTCAGGGTCTTGACCAGCGAAACAGCCAGCCCCAGCACCGCGAAGGCCGCCAGCACCCACTTGTACTTGTTCAGGATGCGCAGCAGCGCCTTGATGTCCAGCGAGTCATCCACCGCATCGGCGGCGGTGTCGCGCAGCACCCCGGTCTGCAGCATGGTCGCCTCGCGCAGCGACAAGGCCGTGGTGCGCTGCGGCGGCTGGGTGGGCAGAAAAGACTCAGGCGTGGCGCTCATGGACAAACTTCATTCAGGGCAAGGGGCACCGGCAAACATCGCGACCGACCAACAGCGCCCAAAGACCGGCGGCGCCAGGGTGACTTGGCTCACACAGGCTACTTCAGGTAGTTGAACGGATTCAGCAGGTTGATGAAATCGCTCACGGCGGAGTCGCGCAGCAGCACGCGCACCGGCTTGCGCTGCACCACGATCACGTCTTCCGGCAACACCAGCGGATCGGGAATCTCGCCCGAACGCACGCGGTCCAGGTCGAAGGTCTGGCTGTCGAGCTTGCCGTCGGGCCCGGTGCGGTAGATCATCACGTTTTCCAGATTGGCCAGATCCCCGCGCCCGCCCGCCAGCGCCATCGCTCGCAGCAGCGTGATCTGCCCGGTCAGCGGGTAGATGCCGGGCCGGGCCACCGCGCCTTCGATGGTCACGCGCTGGGTGGTGAACTCCTTGATGAACACCGAAATCTGCGGATCCTGCAGAAATTTTTCGCCGTAGCGCGCGGCAATCGCGGCCTCCGCCTCCTGGGCCGTCAGGCCCGCCACCTTGATGGCACCGATCAGCGGCAACGACACCAGCCCGGTGGAATTGACGCGCACCGTGCGCTTGAGCTCGGTCACGCCATAGACGTCGATCTCCAGCAGGTCGTTGGGGCCGATGCGGTAGTCGGCGCCAAAGCCGGCCAGCGCATTCATCGGCTGGGCCTGCCCGGCCAGGGCTGCCGCCTTGGCCGCCGCCGGGTCGCGCGGCAGCTGATTGGCGGCCGGATCACTGGCCACCGGCTGGCGCACGGTGTCCACCCGCGCCGGGGGCTGCACCGGCACGGGCTCCGGGGCCGGCGCCTGTTGCGCCAGCGCCAGCCAGGGCAGCGCCGCAAGTGCCAGGGCCGCCAGCTTCCGGGCCGCTGAGTGCATGTCGAATGTTTCCATTGGTATCAATTATCCGATAGCGCCTTTTTTCTCACCGGCCGTCAGTTCTTTGCCATCCACACCTGCGCCAGCCCCAGGTATTCCTTCACGCTGCGGCTGCTCCACTCCAACGACCGGGCATCCGGCAGCCAGGCCGTGCGCGGTTCGGGCTCGTCGCCCAGTGCCTCGGCGTCGGTGGCGGCGGCCACCACCGTCACGCCACTGCCGGCGAACACCGTCTGAAACACGGCCAGCGCCCGCGGCATGTGCAGGGCCGAGGTTACCAGCAGCACCCGGCGCGCGCCCACCTCGCGCACCAGGGCCAGGCTGAGCAACGCATTTTCAAGCGTGTTGCGGCTGCGGCCCTCCTGGCGCATCGCGCTGGCGGGCACCCCCAGCACCCGGAGCACCTCGGCCATGGCCTCCACTTCCGGGGCCACATACTCATCTCGTGGCTGGTGGCCGCCGGAAAGCAGCACCCAGCGCGCCTTGCCTGCGCGGTAGAGCGCCGCCGCGTGCCACACCCGGTCGGCGGCCGCGCCAAAGCCAATGTGCGGCTGCGCGGGCGGGCGCGGCGCCCCCAGCGCACCGCCCAGCACCAGCACCGCATCGGCCACCGGTGAGGCCTGCGCCGGCACCGGCGGGTAGCGGGTTTCCAGCGACATCGCCAAGGTCCACGCCAGCCAGGGCGTGCTGGCGAGCCAGAGGCCGCCCAGGCACAGCAGGGCCAGCCCCGTGCCGGCACGGCGCCAGCCGCGCCCGAGCAGCAGCAGCGCCAGCAGGCCGCCCAGCAGGGCCAGCATCAGCGGCGAAACCAGGCCGCCAACGAACTTGTTCAGCAGATACAGCGCAGACTCCTCAAGCCATTCAATGGGTTCGTTTCGCAAAATTGAATTAATTGGAATCTGACCCCGATTAAGACACCCCATCCTGCGGCTCAAGCCTGCGGGGGCGTCACGGGCGGCGCGGTCAGCGCGGCCTGTTCCATGCGGTGGCGCTGGGCTTCGCGCAGGGCGCGCATGGCCTTGTACATGTCGTTGTCCAGGCTGGACTGGTAACGGCCGAGCACATCCGCCTGCACGGGCAGCAGCGCCGCCTGTCGCAGCTGCTGCAAGGCCGAAAAAATCTTGAGCAACTGGCGATTGTTCAAGGCCAGCAACCTCACCCGCCCGGCCAGATCCGTCCCGCCCGCATCCAGCGCTTCAGCGGCCTCATCCGGGCTGTCCACTTCCAGTTCGTCGGCCAGCGAAGTCCAAAGACGGGGAAACCTTTGCTCCATGTCCACCCAATCGTGCTCGGGCGCATCCCCGGCCTCCTGCAGCCAGGCCTCGCACTCGTCCACTACCACCTGCAGGTCGTCCAGGTCCGGCAAGGGCTCCCGCGCCAGGACCTCGATCCAGGCCTCATCTTCCACACCTGTGATGTGCTTGACCCGCACGCGATCAGCGAAGCTCAACTCGCCCTGGCGCAACTGGGCCTGCGCGGTCTCGGCCGCAACCAGGCGGCGCTGGCGCCACAGCGCAACGGCCATCCGCTCCACCAAGGCCTGCTCCAGCGTGCCCACGGGCTGCTGCTCCCGCATCAACTGCTGCAGCAAGGCGTCGAATTCGGCCCGGCTTTCACCCGGCAGGATCAGATGGCGGCTCAATATGCCGTGCTGCGTCGCGTTGGCGCTGCTGACCGCCTTGCCGGCCGCCGAGCGGGGGCCGGTGCTCTTGAGCGCGTTTTGCCGGTTGGCTTTCTTGCGCGGACTGGAAGGTGGCATGGAATTAATTGGAATCTGACCCCGATTAACTCATCCGTACACGGCATCGTGGTCGCCCACGTTCACCGGGATGATTCTTTCATCCTGAATCAGCAGTTCAAGCGTGATCCGGTAGCTCAGATTGATCGAAACAGAATGCACACCGGCCAGCCGCCCACTCAATGCATGCAAGCGCAGCGACGGATGATAGGGATTGGCTTCCAGAAGCTGGAGGGTTTTCAGATATTGCTGGCGCAAGTCAGGATGCCGCTTCAGCCAGCGCGCGGCGCGACGGTCATAGGACTCGGTAAAGACCAGCGCCCACGTCATGCCCGCTTGTCGAGCCGCGCCACATGCGCCTGGGCGGACTCCTGAACAAAGCGCCCGGCAGCCAGATCGGCGCGCGTCTGCGCCAGCGCGGCATCCAGCTCGCATTCACGCAGATGGTGATAGCGCGCAATATCCATCAGGACAAACCTGTCTTTGCCGCGCACCGAAACAATGGCTTCAGCATGGCCGGCCAGCGCCGCCTCGATGGCAGCCACCCCTTTGGTCTTCAACTCATTCGCGCTGATGTGCGGCATTCCGGCCCCTTTAAACAATGCGATCAATCGCACTGTTCATCATACTTCAAAGGCTGAATCCCCTTCGCCTCACGGGATGGCCTCACCACCCAAACCGGTACTTCGCCAGGCCATAGCCCGGCTTCAGCCCCCCGCCACCCACAAATTGCGCGGCCGCCCGGCTGCCGCATGAACGCCGGCCCCAGGCGACGCCTGCCGTCAGCCGTCACGTCCGGCCCCCCATTCATAGTCATCACCCATCAGCAGGCGGGCATCGCGCAGGCGGTTCCGCCGGGCGTGCCAGACGCCATGCAACACGCGCAGCATGTCGGCCGGCCGGTCATGGAGATACAGCGTGAAGCCCAGCTGAATCCATCGCTCGCGCGGCCAAAGCCGGGTGGGCAGGTCATGGGCCAGCCAGAACCGCAGGTAGGCCGCCCGCAGGGGGCCCGGGCGCAGCAAGGCCAGCCCCTCGTCGATCACCCGGTTGACGTCGGGTGGCCCCAGCATGCGGAACCAGCTCAGCATGGTCCAGCCCGCCGTCTTCAGGCCTGCCTGCTCCAGCAGCGCCACCACGGCCGGCCAGTCCACCGGCTTGTGCTGCATCCACTGCAAGACGTCGGCCACGCGCCCCAGCCCCATGTTGGGCGAACAGACATACTTGCCAAACGCCGGGTGGGTCACCATCATGAACACGGCATCGCTGTCGCTCAGGCCCCAGACGCCATGGGTCTGCTGGCGCCGCGCCAGGAAGCCCGCCGTCATGTCCACCCGGGTGCGGCCCCCCCGCAACATCGACCAATGCAGGTCGATATCCACCGGGCCCTTGCGGAAGCTGGCCTCAAAGCTGACGTTGTTGGGCAGCACCTGGGCGGTGTAGCCGTTGTCCATCAGCAGCTGCGCGGCGCGCCGCCGGTCGTGCGGAGCAATCAGGATATCGATGTCAGACGCCGGCCGCACCGCCGGGTCGGGATAGATGCACTCGCGCACATGCACCCCCTTCATCACCACATAGGCTATGCCCTGGGCCGAGAACAGATCGTCCACCTGGGCCAGCGCCCACCGATGGGCCAGGTACCCCGCCGCCGCCGCCTGGCGCGCGGTGCGCAGCGCCTGGGCCGTCGCCGGCGGCAGCCGCTCCAGCGCGCCCGCCGCCTGCAGGCGGTGATGCCACAGCGGCCCCAGATCCTGCGCCAGCACAAACTCCAGAAAACCGGGGCCCCCATCCCGCAGCGCCGCGCAGCAGTCGGCCGGGGCATCCGACTGCACCACTGGCAGCAGCGCCCGCCGGTCCCGGTCCCGCCTGGGCGGGGAGGCCTGCTGTTGCCGCGCCATCACCCCTGGTCCGGCCGCCGCACGGCCTGCCTGACCACGTGCCAGACAAAGATCGGCGCCGACACAAAGGTTCTTCTCCACAGCCGCACCGGCTGCCTCAGCAGACGGGGCAACCACTCCAGGCCCATTTCCTGAAACACCGGGTGCGAGCGTTTCACCGTGCCCACATAAAAGTCAAACACCGCCCCCACCGCGCCGGCAAACTTCACGTCCAGGCGATGCAGGTTCTGGAAAATCCATTTCTCCTGCTTGGGCGCCGTCATGCCCACCCACAACACGTCGGGCCGCGCCGCGTTGACCGCCGTGATCATCTCGTCGAGCTCGGCCGCGGAATACTCCGGCTTGAAGGAGGGCGAATAGGTGCCCGCGACGCGGATGTCGGGGTAGTCGTGCGCCATGCGCGCGCACATCCTGGCCAGCGTCTCGTCCGTCGACCCCAGGAAAAAAACGCTCATGCCCCCGCGGGCGTTCATGCGCGCGTGCAGCCCCGCAAACACGTCCGACCCCGTCACCCGCGTGCGCACCGCGCCCCCCAGCAAGCGCGACGCAAACACCACCCCCACCCCATCGGGCACCAGCCAGTCGGCCGATTTCAGCGCGCGCTCGAAGTCGGTGTCGTTCAGCGCCACCGCGTAGGAATGCGGATTCAGGCAGACCAGCCTGGCTTTTCCGCTTTCGTGTTCGAGGCTTTCGAACACCGCCGCCACGCAGGCCTCGGGCGAGAGCGCATCGACGGGAAAACCCAGGATGTCTTCTTTCATGTCCGTTTCGGCGTGATGTGCGCCATTGCCTGCCGGTACACCCGCATCAAGGCCTGGTGGTTGACTTGCTCATGATCAAGCGCCTCGAACGCCCACCGCGCCCCTTGCCCAAGATTTTGCAGCATGTCCGGTACTCGCCACATGACCCGGTCGGCCTGCGAAAGCACCCAAGCGTTGGCAGCCCTGTCGGGGCTACTGTGAGAGATGCGATTGGACGGCATGGTCAAGAAATATCGCGGTGTTCTTGGCGAATCGGCGGTCGCGGTATATCGGCAGGGCCGCAGGTCGAGGCTGTCGATTCAGCACTCAATAGGGCTCGGAAGATCGTCCGTAAGAAATTAGAGACGCTATGGGATTCAATATAATCGAGATGGCCACCAATCTCCAAATTGTATTGACCTCTAAAAAAGGTCAATAACGATCCGACTGAGTTGTCTTCTAGACAAATTCCCAACCCGTTCTCCTGCACCAGGCTTCCAAGAAGTCCATGGCCCGGAACTACAACCGGCTTATTAAAAAATGCACCAAAACCAACACACCCTGAGCTAAAAGATGTGTTTTCATACGGTGCAAGTATAAAATCCGCCCGCTCACAACATTCTGACAATTTTTCGTATGAACAAAAATCGTCGTATACATCTACTTCTGTCATTTTTGACAAAATTCCAACATATTCATAAAACTGCTGTTTTATTTCCGGATATACACTGCCTGCAAAAATAAACCTCTTGTCACTTAGTTCTTTTGACGACAACAAGCACAACGCCCGCAAAATCGTTAATGTCCCCTTTCTTTCACATAGACCACCAAAATGCAAATAGCATATTTTATTCTTAATATCTGATTCAATGTTTTTTATTATCAACTGATTTGGAATTGGATCACACAAATACTTAAACTTGACTGAGCGATACTTTTTGTTTAATATTTCAGTTGAACTCTTATCATTCAAAAGAAATATACAATCAAAGCGACCAACATTAGCATACAACCAATAATTTATACCATACTTCAGTCGTGAAAGAAACGAAATACTGCCCTTCCGATGAAGATACATATCATATATGACACCGTAAAATTGTATTTTCCGAATAAATAGAATACTCAACAACGGTAAAAACTGCTCTAGCCCGCTCAAAAACACCCTGTCTGGCTTGATTATGGATAGATATTTTAATAATATTCGATTACGGCTAAATATCTTTCTTACTGTGCCCCCTGTATTTGCTAAACGAACATCATCAGCTGGCATCAAAATAATGGAAACGTTTTCATACTCATTCCACCTCATCACTGGCGATAGTGCCTTGAATTCGTCTTCCCTGAATACAAAGACAAAGAAGTTTTTTTGATGCATCGCAGCTTCATGATAGAGATGATTCATCCACTCCATCACGTGGCCACCGAAACCAAAATCAAAAAACATCACTTTTTTCATTTTTCGTTTTGACTGAATTAGTCCATCAAAGACCTGTTATGCCACTGCGCTCGGATTCGCTACATTTCAATTTGGTGCGCTCAAATTGTCTTGCTCGTCTTGATAGCGCTGCGAGGCCGATTTCAGTCATTCTTCTTACTCCTCGGATTGCTTTCTTTTAATTCCGACGCATATTTGAAGTCTGGGAATTATTTGTTTTGTTACATCACTGGCGCACCTATATCTCGTTTGGACCGGTGAAAAATCCCATCCATTTGCAATATTTCACCAGTGGATCGATCTACAAAGCCAGGTATAATTGCAACCAACTTATATTCTTTGGCAATCATAAAATCATATAATTCACCAAACAATAATTCACCTTTATACAAAGGAACCAAAGACATCTCCATTTGTACCACATCTATTTTTCCTAGAGATTTCTCTGCTCCACTTAATACTTTGCTCTCGAACCCTTGCGTGTCGATCTTCATATAAACACTGCCCCGTTCGTCGCACAAATCACCAAAAACCGAGTCCAGACGCCTTACATGCACGAGCTCTTTTCCCGCGTAAATGGATTCAGGTGCCGAATTTTCATGAGATGGTAACATATCGAGTAGCGAACTGCTAAATGAGTTAGCCGCAATGTTTATTTCGCTTGACTCGTCAGTATCTCCTATAGCAAGGTTAAAAGCATCCCAGTTTGGATCATTACTGACTTTTTCTTTAAGCGCAAGGAACGCTGAATGCAATGGTTCAAAAGAGACAATTTTTTTCGTGTAACCAATATTTTCTCGCAGCATTTCCCCAAACTGCCCTTTATTTGCTCCAACATCAATAACTAAATTAATATTATTTTGAACGAACAAGTATTGCATCCGTGCAAGAGCGTGGGATGTCGGTGTATATCTACAAAGATCAAAGCCGGTTTTTCTTAGAAGCGCCCTAAGTCTATATTTTAATTGCATGTTTAATATACCTGTTTAATTAATCCAAAATCCGCAAGTCAACAAATATACCTAATTTCACCTATTAATGATGTTCAACGCTGCCCGCATCCTTCGGCACGCCGGTCGCTGTATTCTGGGCCTGGACGAGACCGACAGTGGCTTTGCCAAGTTTGAGCGCCATCACGCCCTTTTCAGGGCCGTGTAAAGTCGAGCCCGCGCCAATGTCATGCACTTGGAACACTACCACGTGCGAGCCTACACACGCGATGCTCGCACGTCTGCCGTGGGCCGGCCCCATGCAATGGTCGACACTAAACCGCTTCGCCCGACCACGCAATGGCGCTGGGACGTATTGGGTTGGAGGGTTTACAGTTGTCACTCGTTTTGTTGGTGAATTCAGACCCCAATTGGTTGGGCGGGTTTTGATGTCACGGATTCAGGCTAGTCTTGCACTTTGTCGCTGATGCCGGGCATTTTCGTAAACTCCCATCAACATCTCGAGGTTGGCCTCTTCCGTGTAGTTCGCCTCAAAGCTGGCCCGCGCCCCAATGCCAAGCGTGGGCAGGAGGCCCGGCGTTGACCAGACTCTGCGCACTTCATGCAACAGTGCCGCCGGATTGCCCGCTTCAAACACCACGCCGCTCACCCCATTCGTCACGATGGAGGGCAGCGGACCCAGGTTGGACACCGCCGCCGGCGTGCCAAACGCAAAGGCCTCACGCACCACCATCGGGAAACCTTCAAAGCACTCTGACGGCAAAACCAGCAGGCTGGCCTGCGCGATCTGCCGCTGGGCCTCGTTCCCATCCACCTGCCCCAGAAAGCGCACCGCCAATCCTGTTGCCATGGCCTCCAGTTCGGCCCGCATGTCACCGCCACCCAGTATGCGCAACTCGGGCGCATCCGTGCCCCACAACTGCCAAGCACGGATCAGCGTGGTCACACCTTTTTCAGCGGTCAGTCGGCCGGCAAAGACCACATACGGTTGTCGTTCAGCCCGCGGCACCACAGCGGGGTTGCCGGGGTAGAAGTTGGGCTTGACAAACACGCGGCCGGGCGGCAAGCCGGCATCCACCACCCGCTGGCGCTGAAACTCTGTGAGCGCGATGAAGGCTTCCACCTGATGCACCCAGGTGCCCGCCGCACGGTGCAGCGCCACGTTCAAGGCCAGTGGCACGGTTGCCAGCCGGCTGTTGCGGTAACAACCGTGTTGCAGGGCTGGCAGCACCGAGCGCCGGTCCAGGCAGTCGGTGCAGACCTGGCCCGCGCGCATCGGGATGGCCGCCGGGCAGAACAGGCGGTAGTTGTGCAGGGTCAACACCCGTGCCACACCCGTGCCCGCCAGCGCGTGAAAGATCGAAGGGGAAATCAAGGGAAACGTGTTGTGCACATGCACCACCTCAGGCAAGAAGTGCGCCACTTCCTGCCGGATGGCCCCGGCTGACCAAGGGTTCCACGGTGTTGCCACCGCCCCCTTGATGGTGCCCCAAACACCTTGGCCCCGAATCTCGTCGCTTTGGCGGGTGAACTCGGCCACTTCATGCCCGCGCGATTGCAGCAAGGCCTTTTCGGCCTCGAACACCTGGTTTTCGCCCGAGGGGGCGGCGGAACCGTAGAAATTGTGGACGAGCAGAATCCTCAAGGTGTTGCGCGAGCGGCGAAGCCGCCTCTCACTGGTCGGAGTGCCGCATACCCCAACCCCAGCATGGCAAATTGCAGGTTGCCAAACCATGCGGCATACAGAATGACGTTGTCGCTGAACATGAACAAGGCCATGGGCAAAAAGGCCCCGGCGCCCGCCCACAGAAAGATCGCCGCCTCTGGGGGCATCCGGCGCAAACGCCTTATCGCGTGGCCCACCTGGCCAAGCATTGTCAAGATAAACAACGACATGCCCAAGAGGCCATACTCGTACCGAAGGCGCAGCCAGTCGTTGTGCGGGTGCGTCACCTCGGAAAATGCCACCGAGATGGCCTCGGTGGTGTTGGCCCCGTGGCCCAACCAGTAGGCTTCATCCAGCCCATCGATCAAAGCTTGGTAAACATACCTTCGGCCCGAGGTGGCAAAGTCTTGTGATGCCGGCTCTTCACCTTTCAAGAGATCCAGCACACCCGTCACCGCATCCGACACCGTGCCTTGGCCGGAGTAGAACATCTTGTTCTGAATGCGTTCCATCTGAAAGACCCCCAGGCCCGCCACCACCAGCACCGCCACTGCGATCAGGCGCTTGGTCATCGACAGCGGCGCCAGGGTCAAGGGCAGGGTGAGCGCCACCGCCACCATGCCGGTGCGGGTATTGGCCAGCACCGGCACCGCCGCCAGCACTGCCCAGTAGGCCAGTGCGCGCATTTCCCCGCCGGCATACCGCGCCGCATACCAGGCGGCCAGCAAGGATGCAGTGACGGCGCCCGCGGCAAAGCCACTTCTTTCGGACAACTGGCCCGTTACCAGCAGTCCGGTTGAAACACCCGCGGCAGCGATAAAGATCCAGAAAAAGCGATGCAGCCACATGCCGAATTTGTCGATCAGCGGCGCATCGACCCGCAAAGTGGAAAAGCCAGCACCCACCACCAGCGGCGTCAACAGCATCACGCCGCGCTGCAAAGCGTTGTCGGCTTCCGCAAAAAGCAGGTATGCCACGACCCAAAGAACCCAAGGCAACCAAAGCCACAGCGGAAGACTGACAAGACGCGTGTGTCGCAAGATCACCACGCCACAACCCACCAGTGGCACCACCCACCCCAAATACGAAAGCTGGACCCCGACTCCGCCTGGCAACAGCCCCGGCAGGTAGCTCACCAACATGCCCGTCGCCAGCGCAACAAAAGGCACGGGCGCTTTGCGCACAAGGCCGGCCGGCGCCGGCTGGGTGGCAAGAATCGGGTTTCTCACAAGGCTCTCTTGGTTTTGTCTGAGTGATTGCCGAGCAGGCTGCGGGCCCGGGTGTCCAATGCCTGGCGCCAGGCAGCTGGCATCAGGGCAAGCAACAACGTGTAAAGATTGCGCAGTTGCCCAGGCCCGTTGCGCACGGCGGTCCAGGCCTGCTGCCGCGCCAATGCGGATTCACCAAACCGCAGCGCCATCACCGCCTGCATGCGGTACCACAGGCCCATGTAACGCCGCAAGCCGGGCACACCGGGATGCTCACACACCAGCTGCGCCAGCGCTCTGCCCACCCGGTCGGCCGGGTCGGGTCGGCGCTCGATGCCCGAGGCAACAAAGACGGCCAAAGGCCGTGCCTCATAGGCCAACGGGTAGCGCACCGCCAACCTGGCCCAGGTCAACAGATCCTCGCCGCTGCCAACGCCCTCCGGAAAGCCGCCTATGGCCTGAATGGCATCGCATCGCACCGCAGTTGCCGATGACCAGACGGGTGGATCTGACGCCATTGCGACGATGAAATAGTCCAGCAGGATGCCGCGACTGAAGTCCGCCGGCGCGCCATGCAGCCGAGAGGCAAACGCGGCGCCTTGCACAGGGCGGATTTCATATCCGGTGGCAAACCAGCCGCCCTGCGGAAAGTCAGCCTTCAGCGCCACGATGGCGGCCAGGAACCCTGGAAACCACAGGTCATCGGCATCCAGAAAGGCAACCAGATCGGCCCGCGCCAGCGCGATGCCGCGGTTGCGCGCAGCGGATACCCCTGCATTGGCCTGGCTCACCACGCGAATGCGCGCGTCCGGGAGGTCGCGCACCAGTGCCGGCCCGCCATCGGTGGAGCCGTCGTCCACCACCACCAGTTCCCAGTCGCTCAACGTCTGGGCGCGCACGCTGGCGATGGTCCTCAGCACCTGGCCGGCCTTGTTGTAAAGCGGCATGACGATGCTGATGGCCGGTGCTGCCGGCACAACGCTCACCATACCGCCACCCGACCCTGCCAGGCCCGTGCCAGCCAGCCGGCGGGCGCCATGGGACGGGCCCGCAGAGGCTGGTTGACCAGCTCCAGCGCGCTCTGGGTGTGGGCGGCCAGCGAATATCTCTCGGCCAGACGCCGGGTTTCGTCCAACAGCGCCGCCCTTTCATCAATCCCCAAAGCCAGCAAACGGGCCAGCGCCTGCCGCCAGGCCGCCACATCACCCGGCGGTAGCAACATCCACCGCATTTCGGTTTTGTAGGCGGCCCATAGCGCGCCCACCGTGTCGGAGCCCAGCACCAGCGTGGGGGCCATCCAGGCTTCGTTCACCACCAGACCCCATTGCTCAAATTCACTGGGCACCAGCAATGCCACCGCCCGGGCCATGCGGTGCCGGGCCTCGGTGTTGCTGAGGCGGCCCAGCCATTGCACGCGGCCCTCAAGGCCCAGTGCAGCCGCCAGGGCCTGCAAAGCAGCACGATCCGGCCCGTCGCCGATCACCACAAGCCGCACGGGCGGGCTCGCCCCAGCGATAGCCCGCAACAGCACATCAAGGCCCTTGCGCGCAACCAATCGCCCGACAAACAACACATAGGGCTCGGCCATGCCGGCGGCGGCTTCATCAATGATGTTCGACCACCCTGGCACCGGCCCTACGACATCCACGGGGTAACGTTGCCGCGCGAGCGGGATGTTCAGCGTGGCGAAGTAGTCGCCATGCAGCCGGTCGGGGAAAAACCCGCCGTCCATAAAGCCATAGAACACGCGCTTGACCCAGCGCGTGAGCCGGCCGCGCTGGTCGGTCAGGCGCCAGGCATCGTCCATCAGCACCAGCCGCCCGCCGTGGCGCACCTTGTAATGCAAGGCCCCGGCACCTTCTGCAAATGCAGGGGCTGGTGCAAACACTGTGGAAGGTGCCAAGAGTTGCAAAGCATCGAACACGGCCGCGGCAACTTGCTTGGGCGACAGATCCAGATAGTCAGCGCCCTGGAACAGGCAAACGACCGCGTCTTTCGCTTCACCTGGAGGTGGAGACCCATCGGAGATCCCGCCATAGCCGCGGTCAAAACTGGCGACCTCCATGGCCACACATGCTTGCCCTTGCCGGCGCAATGCCAGGGCCACCGCCGCAAAGCGGGCCTTGTGATACGGCAGCATGCGCTGGTAAACAAAGACGACCGGGCCACTGTCTGCCATTTTCAAACCACGGCCTTGACTGGCAGCCCCAACCCTGTCAACAGCCCCGCCAGGTGTGCCCGGAATGCGGGTGCGTCGTAAGACGATTCAACATGCGCCACACCGGCTGCGCCCATGCGCTGGCGCAAGGCCGCGTCGGCTACCAAGCGCGCCAATGCGGCCGCCAGGTTTACAGGGTCGTCCACCGGCACCAGCAGCCCCGTGATCCCTTCCAGCACCACTTCTTGCAAGGCATCCACTCGGCTCGCTACCACCGGCACACTGGCGGCCATCGCCTCAAGGGCGCTCAAACCAAAACCTTCTTCGCGACTCGGAACAACGGCGATATCGAATCCCTTGATTGCCCCGTAGATCTCTGTCCGCGGTACGCGCCCCACAAACGAGGTGATGGCGCTGATGCCCAAGTCGCGGGCCCGTGCCTGCAGGCTCTCTCGCTCGGCGCCGTCCCCCACCACCACAAGCCGGACCGGTAAGCCCAGACTTTGCAGAATCGCGATGGCAGCCAGAAGCACATCGGCACCTTTGTTGCGGGCCAGGCGCCCCGCGAAGCCAAGCACCACATCAGATGCAGGCCAACCGGCTCCAACCCGCCAATCCCGTGCAACGGCTGAGCGCACCGCCTCCATATCCAGCGAATTGGGAATCACCACCACGCCGCCGCGCGGGCCCGCTTCCTCCGCGCCGAAAGCGCCGTTGGCCACGGTCCGCGAAACGCAGACGAAGCGGCTGCACCAGTGCCGCGCCAGCCAGCGCATGCGATGCAGCCCGGCGGGCGCGTAGTGCGAGGCGGCCACATGCACACACGCGATCAGCTTGCGGCTGAACAGGCGCGACAACAGCAGGGGAAGCAGGGTTGGCGTCATGTATTGCACCCAGATCAGGCGGTAACGCCCGCGCACCAAACGCCACGCCAGCCGCCCAGCCAACTGCAAGCGCCCAAGCCAGGCGGCACTGCGCCGCACACCCAGCAGATGCACCCCAACGCCGGCAGTTCGAAAGCTCTGTAGCATCGCGGCGTCCACCTCGTCAAAATAAACGATGACCTCGACCGCAACGCCGAGCGACTTCATGGCCACGGCGGTTTCGAGCGTGGCGACCTCGGTGCCTCCGGTATAAAAGCAGGGGAGCAATATGGCAGCTTTAAATATCATACAGGAATCATGAATTGTTCTACGCCAAAAAGAAACCTCTGCGCGGCAAACCCCTTGAAAACTATTATTCTGTATTTATAAGTAGTACTGATGAAAATATATAAAATGCTCTTTAGGCTGTTGAATACTAATTCAAAACGAAGAATTTAACATCGCCTAGTATATGCCACCAATTGAGCGCTCTGCAGTATTTTCGGCAGGCACATCTACACGTAACATTCCCTACAAATATCTTGTAAGGAAATATTTTCAGCTCACCGGTGCGACTAAAACATTAGAAATCTTAATGCTGCAAATAAGGCATCAAACACAATATTTATTTTATTTACTACCAACCGCCCACAAGCCAAGCGGATCCGGCGAATTAATTCTACCAGCCAATCGCTTAATGTAGTATTTGGCGCGTTTCAAGCCCCACGAAGCGGGCGGAGTATTGACAAATATAGCTCCACTGCGAATATCTTTAAAACCTGCTTGCTTAAGAAGCTCACGCAGTGCGATCTCTGTGAAATAAAGAACGTGTACCGGTGGAAGCCAGTCTCTGCGGTCACTAGAACGTACAGTCAAAGATGCAATATTAGGCACTGTGCAAAAAAATTTGCCGCCTGGCTTAAGAAGATCGCCAGCAACTCTTACCAACTCTATTGGAGATATCAAATGCTCAAGAACTTCAAAGGACGTAACTACATCAAACCGCTCACCTGAGTTCCTAACTTCTTGCGCTGTCATTTCCACCATAGGAAATCGGGCTTTTTCGTTACCTTTCTTTATTGCAACACCTGACACATCGATGCCTTTAACATTCCACCCGTGCGAATATGCGGCACGACAAAAACGACCGACACCACACCCAATATCTAACAATCTTGAATCCGGCAACTTTTCAATCTCTCGAAAGAATGGAATATATGTCGGAAATCTTGAGAATTTAATCCAATCCTCTATACTATCCAAACCCTCAAACATTTCCTTCTGATATTCCACAGTTCCATATACTTCATCGTAGTCTACTTCCGACAGTTTACTTGGGTCGCAGAACCACAAACCACATCCAGAGCACAGGCACAACCCCACACCACCGAGATTTTCTATCTCCCCGCCCCAGTCGACTCCACATGCAGGACAACTAATAGGCAATTTTTTATTTATCATACTTCCTTTACATGTTTGGTAATTATGGACTAAAACTATTGCCGCCAATTTTAAATGGTTAATAATTAAAATTAAGTTTACTTTACCGCAGAATAAATATTAATATTTGGACTATTATTATTTTTGTCAATTTTTTACTAATGTGTGCCTTAGACGTTTCAACCGCAAAAAAGGTCGCTCAATAAGGTAGTATGATACCACGGCTGCGATCATTGATGCAGCAACATAAAATAACTGGGCGCCAAATTCTGCGTAATAAGGATCTAGACGCAATCGAACTCGATTCGGCAGACCCACCATTGGTACATGCCATAGATATAAGGAATAAGACAGAGTACCTACAAATATCATTGACTTACACGAGAGAATTTCAGCTGCCCAACTAGAAGTTTCATTTAAGAAGTACCACAAGATCAAACAGAACCCCAAAGAAATAACACTGTATCCAATAGTGTTTTTAAATAGCTTATTTTCCAGCGCCGTCATAATTGAAACACCAACCAGCACTAGACCAGCGAGCAACACTGATTTCTTTGGAATTTTTCCAATTTTCTCTTTTAATTTCTGATCAGTGTAGGCAAAGGCCAGCAAACATCCCCAAAGAATTGAATCATATCGCGTATCCGGGCCGTAGACTATTCGATAAGTATTTAGCGCGTCAAAGCCAAGATATAGAGTCATACGCCAAAGAGGAGCGAGGGCAAGCAAAGTAACAATTACTCGCATTGCTTTTAATCGTGGTAACCATGCAACCATTCCAGGAAATAATAGATAAAACTGCTCCTCCATGCTTAACGACCATGTATGAGCCTGCAGGATATGCAAATCAAACCAACTAAATGCAATATTTGTTGTGTAGGTTGCGGATGCCAATGTTGAAACTGCAAGTTGTGGCTTCAAATCCCAAAAAACGTAGAGAACCAGAACATAAAAGCCGAGGAGAAAAAGAACATATGCAGGAGCAATTCTGAGAATTCGTCTGATATAGAATTCCTTTATTGCTATCTGGCCATACCGCTGCTTCTCCTTTAGCAACAACCATGTAATCAAAAATCCACTGAGGACAAAGAAAAGATCCACTCCAAAACCACCGCCATTAAAGCCAATCCAGTTACCATGATAGCCGACCACTGCGATAATTGCCAAAGCCCGCAGGCCGTCAAAGCTTGCTATGTAATTTCTTTCAGACAGCCTATCAGTCATTTGGTTTTGGGTTTTCATATCTTTGACTGAATTTGCATTCGATCCTTAAATCCTGAAAAATTACCCGGTACCCTTCAAGAATTGAACCTGATTCGAATTGTTTTCCTAGTTCTCTTGAATTGAATTTTTCATCGAGTTCCCTGCGTTTCCAGGCTCTATAAAGAGCTGTCAGTGCTTTAGCTATTGATTCGCAAGAGGAAGTATCTGCAGCTATGCCGCCCCCATGTTTCGCCATTAAATCAGCAACAGTTCCGTTTATTGGCGATGCTGCCAATATCGGACGTCCTGTTTGTGCGTAGTCGACTAATTTGCTGGGAAGAAAGATGCCCTCCTCGCATGGAGCCTCAACCAACACGGCAACATCACTTTGCGACAAATACTCCATGGTCGCTAGGTATGTCATTGGCCCCGTGCAGCGGACATGCTCCTGGATTCCGTATTCCCGACTCAAGACCTGCAGATCGCTATCAACGTGCCCGATCTGATCAAAGATGAACTGTCCTGCTGGTAGTCTTTCAGCCGCTAGAAACTGGCGAACTCCCTCAAGAAACTTACGAGGATCACGCGCGTTGCAAAGCTTGCCGGCATGGCACAAACGAAAAACGTCGGTACTCATTTTCAAGGGCTGCAATTGCAGGCCTGGCATCGCAGCGTGCGGAATGATCGCAGTCGTCGCTGTTGGAGTAATTTTAAAATGCCGAAAAATGTGTTGGGCCAACCGTTCCGATGGAAAGGTGTGTGCAGTCGCCAGGTTCAGCACTTGCCTGGCCAATCGTTTATAAATCCACTGGTGCATTTGGCTGCCGTTGGTGTAGGGTGCCGGCCAGGCTCCCACTGGGGGATCATTCCAATTTGCCATCCACGGAATACCGGTTTCCCGAGCCAAAATCAACGCGGGCAAATGGCCAGTTTCAGGAGGCGATCGTGAAATCAATGCATCGTAATGTTTCTCAGCGAGCATCTGGCGGCCTCGCTTGACAGCCAACCTGGCCCATCGCAGACCCGCGGTCGGGTGCCCTAGCGTAAGCGCATCTGCAACACGTTCAGCTATCAAGAGCACCTTCGACCGAGGTGGCGGAACGAGTTCCTGCGTGCAGGCTTGCAGATCCGTCCATGGTGACTCCCAATTGTTGCTGTACAACTCCTGCTCACAGCGCGAAATCACGTCTACATCACAGTCCGCTCGACGCAAAGTCATCACCAACTTACTAGTCACGAGACTCTCGGAACCCATGTAGGGTGCGAATGCTGGAGCAAAAAGAAGAACTCTCATGTTTTCAGATGCAGCAGGCGTAAGATCTTTCGAAGTGGCCGAACCAGAATCACGGGCAGCAGAGGGAAATCTCCTAGTACGGAGTCATCAATCCTCCTATTGCGCCGAAGCCCTAACGTGATTCGACGGCAGCCTAATTTACCGATTAGCTCCAGATAGGCCTTAGCCATAACCTGTTCAGAAAATCTCGAGGAAGCCGTCTGTGATGCAGCAAATGACATACGACGCCGTTTCTCAGGATCAAGTGCCAAACCAACAATTGTCGAGCTAAAATTTGCGATGTCGCCTATTGGAACCAAGAAACCATCCAATCCATTAGAAATAGCGTAGTCGGTCACTCCCTCAATTTTTGAAACAACGGGTATAACACCATATGCCATCGCTTCAAGCATCACCAAACCAAGTCCCTCGAAATGGGAAGGCATGAGCAATACATCCGAACTACCCAACAATGCAAGCGCTGCTGAGTGTGGCAATGCACCGTGGAAAATAGGCTGAGGAAGATCAAGTAGGGAAAATTTCTGTTTAAGAATTTCAAGATCAGGGCCATCTCCAACTATATCAAGACGAATATCGCTGTATACTGAAATCGCAGCTTTATAAATATCAGGTATATAGAGCACTCCTTTTTGCTTATGGTTTATTGCGCCTAGATAGATCAATCTAACTGGTCGTAAATCTCCAAAGGGCTTACCATCATTTGGCAAAGTCTTTGGGATACGTATACCGTTGGGAATGCAAGAAATGATATCGCCATCAGCACCGTACTCCAAGAGCATGTTCTCAAGACCCGGGCTGACAACAGCAATGCGGTCAAACTGCCCCAAACTGGCCATTGAATTTTTTAGCATGCCAGGAATAGGGTTATGCAATACCGTGATAATAACCGTCGCATCAGGCAGGCATCCCGCACTTGCTTGTGCGAAAGGCGCATCATTCAAAATTACGGCATCAAATTCGGACAGATGCCTAGCGATACTAAGCGCATGATGTCGTCGAGATCGAAGCGGCCGCGCAATTATTTGTTTTACATTGTACCCAAGATCACTAAAACTCTTCGAGCATACTCCTTGGGCAAGGGTTTCAATAATTTCAACCTGATGACCCTCCGTCTTAAAATAATCCGATAGTGAACGAATAAAAGTCTCAACCCCACCAACCTGCAAAGCATAAGTAACGATAGCGATTCTCATTTAACGCGCACTGTTATTATCAAGCATCTCTTTTATATTCACATGCGCATTTACAATATTTCTTGCGTCCAAATGCTGCTGCAGACTATTTAAAGGAAATTTGACGTGAAGATTATTATTCGTCCATGCATCATGCAAATCGAGCAACGCCTCAACTGTCTGCTCAACCGAATCACAGTCGACACAAATCCCACCACCTGTATGCACCATAATATCGCGAATAGTGCTTGCTTTTGGAGTAAGCGCAAGAATGGGTCGGTTGCAGCTGACATATTCGACAAACTTTCCAGGCAAAAAAATACTTTCGTCCATTTCAGCTTCGATGACCATTAATACATCTGCTTCCGACATTTTTTTACCTGTGACTTCATAATCAGACCAGGGACACACCTCGACTATATCTCGAAGCTGCAGCGGTATTTCAAAACCGATCTCACCACTGTAGCTATTCCCCAAAAATTTCACACGTACACTCTTCGGGTCAACGCGTTTCAAGAATATTTCTAGCGCTTTAAAAAATACTACCGGACTTCGGCGTCCATCAAATGTGCCCGCATGACTAACGGTAAACCACTGATTTTTTGAATATTGCGGGAGTTGATCATAATCGATAATGGACAAATGGGGAATCACAGATGACTTCGGTCTTAGTGCCGGATAGGTCTGGGACATATAAATCCGGGAACGCTCCGCACACAACGTATGCCACGTGGCCGAATCTATCACTGCCCTCAGATATCTATCAAAAAGATAGGGAATTTTCGCATCCATTCCCTCTCCATACGGTATAGGTGCGCGTTCTGCGGGCTCAATATCATTCCAGTTTGCAATCCATGGTATGTCAAATTCTTTCGATAAGATCATTGCCGGCAAATGCCCAATTGCTGGCTGGCTTCTTGACATTATCAAGTCATATTTTTTTAATTTTTCTAATTCTCTGCCTTTTCTAATTGCACAGTCCACCCATGCCATTCCACCACTCACAATTTGTCTCGTAGAAAGCACTCCTGAAAGCCTACGGATAATAATATCCAGCACGTCTTGCTGAGAACTTGAAACAATATGCCTGCATTTTGCCAAAGGAGCCCAGATCGGCAACCGATCATCCTGAGCAATCAAATCTGGCCGCGGCGAAGATATCACATCGAAATCAATACCTGCACGTTTAAACGCCAACAGAAGGCGGCCCGTTACGTGTGCTTCGCTGTTACGGTGTGGAGGAATCCATGGCGCAAATATCAATATTTTACATTCCCTAAAATCTTTCATACCAACAACTTTTTAATTTTTACTAATTAGCGGCTTAGTTAGATATTCCAAGATCTTTTCAGCGGCGGCGCCATCACCATATGGATTATGTGCTCTGCTCATACCGAGATAGATATCATCCTGTTCAATCAATGTCCGTGCTGCATCTACAATACTTTTTGTGTTTGTTCCCACCAATTTAACTGTTCCGGCCTCGACGGCTTCCGGTCTTTCCGTTCTCTCCCGCATTACTAAGACAGGTTTACCAAGACTCGGCGCCTCCTCTTGAATTCCACCGCTGTCGGTAATGATGAAATATGCCCTATTCATTAAATAGACGAACGGTTCATATTCGAGTGGATCGATCAGGAAAACATTGTTCAGCCTGTCGAGCAATGTTCTTACTGGCTCTTGAACGTTAGGATTAAGATGAACCGGATAGACAAAATCTATATTTTGAAAGGCTCGTCCTAATTTCTTAATGGCTTTGCAGATATTAATAAGTCCTTGGCCAAAATTTTCCCGCCTATGCCCAGTAATCAAGACAAGGGGCCTTGATGACAATTTATATCCTGATATTAAAATTTTGGCAATTACTGCTTCTTCAAGAATATTGCTTGCCTTAATCCGATTCAGAACATAGTAAAGCGCATCGATTACCGTATTGCCGGTAACGCATATGTTGGACGGATTCACTCCTTCGGCGGCAAGGTTGGCACTGCTGAGTATTGTTGGTGCAAAGTGGTAGGTTGCAAGACGGCCCGTCAATACTCGGTTGGCTTCTTCTGGCCAGGGACTGTAAAGGTTGTGGGTACGCAGCCCTGCCTCGACATGTCCGACTGGGATCTGGCGATAAAATGCTGCCAAGGTTGTCGCTAATGTGGTTGTGGTGTCCCCATGGACCAAGACCAGATCAGGCGAGCACTTCGTCAAGACCTCACGCATCCCGAGCAACACGCGAGAAGTGACATCGTAAAGATCCTGCCCTCGTTTCATGATGTCCAGATCAAAGTCCGGAACTATCCCAAATATATCGAGCACCTGATCGAGCATTTCGCGATGCTGTGCTGTGACGCAAACCAGACACTGGAACTTTGTAGCTTGCTCTTTCAGCGCCCTTACTACCGGGGCCATCTTGATAGCTTCTGGGCGAGTGCCAAATACAACCAATATTCTTTTCATTAGATATCCATATTTCTTGGGCGAGATTCAGGAATATCAAAAACATTTCATTTCAACATGCCTATGCCCTATTTTTTGTCTTACTTTTGCTCAGTGGATGTATATTGTTTTATATAATATTCTAGCAAATAAATTGGCTCTATTTATGCCTATTATAGACTAAATTTGGTTCTTTTTTGAACTTACCCTTGGCCCTGCAAATCGACAGACATCTTTCATAGTTGCGCGGGCTGGAACTGACAATAATTTTTCCAATACAAATAGAGCAGAATGATTCTCTATAACGTATTTAGAACATGCCACTGCATTTTCAAAGAGTTTTCCCTTTTGAAAGCAAGTTTCAATGATCTCCGTCATAGTCATTCCGATGAAATGAGTCTCATCAGGATTTATGAATCTGCCTAACGAATGTTCTTTTGTTTCATATAACCATCTGTATTTGTAATTTACTGGAAGATCACTTGTCGAGGGATCAACAACAACGGTTGCAACCCCTGCAAGTCCGCCTTCCAGTGCGGCCGTACCCATAGAAAAATGAAGGTCAGAGTTTGCACTTAGATGGTTACGCAATTCCACGCCATATAAACCGAAATGATATCTGATAGATATATTTTCAGTAACCGAAACGTTTAGCGTCTTATTAAAAGGTTCAGCGGCATCCGTGTATATATTTATCAAAAATTTGCCAGTCTTAGTATTGCTAAGATCCTGCACAATTTTTCTAATTGGCAATATCTTCCACAAGTCATCACTCCGACCAATGTAGGAAATCCGCAAGACCATATCGTCAGAGGGTTGGCAGCTTTTTGGCACACGCTGATCACTGGCATCAATAGGAATCGGAACAATTGGCAACTTTAAGTCTTTCCCAAGAAATTTGGCAATGCCATTGGAGGTTACACCATCAATGCTTATCAAGGAGTCTTTTCTAGACATTCTGACCAATAGACATCTTGTGAGAAAACGACCGATAGTCCCTTTACCAGGTAAATTAGTTGGCATCTCAACACGATTCCAGCCAATGACTGCTGACACCAATAAACCCCAGATAATCGCCTTTCCCTTTATATTTTTTAATTTTTGCAACCCTTCATAATTATGTGTGTTTATTATTAGATCATCTATCGTAGTTTCAATCTTGCCAAAATTATTATTATCTTGATTGAAAAATAGAAAGGGGATTTGACTTTCGATCAGCCTTTTGACAACGTATGATTTTCGACTGCCAATTACTATTGAAGTCATCTTCTTTTCAAAATGTGCGATTTTTATTAATTCAAATATCAGATTTTCGGCGCCGCCTGGTTTTTCGTAAGTTACATTTACAAATACTAGGCGCATTTTGCTATTTGGAGAAATATTTACTGCAGAGAAATTCAATAATTTTTGAATTGAAAAATATTTCTATAGGTACTTTGAAGGCATTTCTATCTCGGATTAGTCACTTCCAATAACCCATTTCGGAAGTAAGCCAGAAACTTTTTGCACCCACCCTAAGCGTTTAACTAAGCTACGGAACGAATAGATGCACGCTATAAAGGTCATCAGCCCGCCAGCTGCAACGGCTTGCCATCCATCGATCTGCAGTTGGATGAAAAAACTTGATAAAATCATCCCAATGGATACCATTAAAAGCCGCTTTACCGCAGTCGTCCAGTGGAAATTTACCAAATGTCGTCCTACCACGAGCATCGTCAATGTGTAGACGAAGTAGGTTAGTGCAAATGCGTAGGCTACGCCAAGTAGACCGAACGTTGACACGAGCACTATAATCATTCCAGCCCAAAAAGCAATAAATACAGTTTCAGTCAAAATAAAGAGTCCTGATGCTCCCTTTGCCTGTTGAATAAAGGCCATCGGCCAAGATACCACTCGGCCGAAAACGCCCAAGACAAAGAATGGGATCAACTCGGCTGCCGGCAAGAATTTCTTGCTGTAGAACAGTTCTAGGATCAAGGGCCCGAACGCTAAGGTGGCCAAAACCCCTGGCAACACCAGCAGAATGCCTATTTCGATCTGCTCATTGACGGTTCGCACCGCTGCCTCGGAGTCATCAATTACGGCCGTCAGGCGAGGGTAGAAATCCGTACCCATGGCCGCAATGACGAATCCTGCAAACATGCCCGACAGCGCCCAGGCGGCCTGGTAATAGCCAGCGGCCTCCAGCCCATGGGTGCGGGTGATGAGGCTGCGCGTGAACATGTCCAGGCCCGCCAACAGCAGCCCGCTCCACATGAATGCAAAACCCAGCTTGGCAAAGCGCCGGGTTTCGCGCCACGTCTGTTGCCACGGCAGTTGCACTGGCTGCAGCGCCACCCGCCTGGCAAACCACCAGGAGCATGCCAGCGATACCGCCGCCGTCGCCACCAGCACCGGCACGATGCCCTCCTCGCCCAGCCAGGTGTAGAGGCCGATGGCCACCCCCGTGTTGAGCAGCATGGCCAGCACCTGGATGCGCGCCAGGTCGCCGATGCGGCGCACGCCTTGCAGCAGCGCGGTCTGCCCGCCGCTGACGGCGCCCAGCAGCAGGGTCACGCCCAGCACGGCGATGGCCGCTGAATGGGCCGTGTCGCCAAACGCCCATTGGCTGAGCGGCACCGCCGCCGCCGCCGCCATCGCCCAGCCCAGCAGCCCGGTGGCCCAGCAGGCGCGGCGCAGCACTGTCACGGTGCGCGCCACGGCCTGTGGGTCGTTCTGGCCATGCGTCAGCGCCACCTCGCGTACGCCGCTGCTGGCAATGCCCAGACTGGTCACTGTGCCCACCAGTCCCAGCGCGGATGAATACAGGCCGATCAGCCCCACCCCGGCCGGCCCCAGCAGCACGGCGATGATCTTCACCCGCACCATGCCCACCAGGTAATTCAGCGCCTGCGCACCGCCCATGATGGACGACGCGCGCAGGATGTCGCCGTAGGTGTTTTTTTCGGGCTTGCTCACACCGCCAGCCGGCGCGCCGCCTCGTTGACGGCCGAGATGACCGCGCCCGCCTGGTCATCGGCCAGATGCGGCCCCATGGGCAAGCTCAGGCATTGGCTGGCCATCTGCTCTGCCTTGGGAAACTGCCGTTGGGCAAAACCCGCCACCGCATACGCCTGCTGCAGGTGCGGCGGAATGGGGTAATGGATCAGCGTGCCGACGCCTGCCGCCTGCAGCTGCTGTTGCAGCGCGTCGCGCTGCGGGTGTTGCACCACATACAGGTGCCAGACGGGGTCCGCCCAGTCGGGCACCTGCGGCAAGCTCAGGCCACGACCGGCCAAGCCCTGCTGATAGCGTGCTGCGACGGCCTGGCGCCGGGCATTCCAGTCATCCAGATGCGCCAGCTTGACCCGCAGGACGGCGGCTTGCAGCGGATCGAGCCGGCTGTTGGTGCCCTGCACCTCGTTCACGTACTTCACGCGCGAGCCGTAGTTGCGCAACACGCGCAGGCGGTCGGCCAACTGCGCGTTATTGGTGGTCACCGCGCCGCCATCGCCCATGGCGCCCAGGTTCTTGCCCGGGTAAAAGCTCCAGGCCACGGCGTCACCGTGCGCGCCCAGTCGCTGGCCCCTGTAGCGCGCGCCGTGGGCCTGCGCGCCGTCTTCCAGCACACGCAGGCCGTGCCGGCGGGCGATGGCCAGGATAGCGTCCATGTCGGCCGGCTGGCCGTACAGATGCACCGGCAGGATGACGCGCGTAGCAGGCGTGATGGCCGCCTCGATCAGCGCCGGGTCGATGTTGCAGGTGCGCGCATCGGGCTCCACCGGCACCGGCGTGGCGCCGCACTGGCTCACGGCCAGCCAGGTGGCGATGTAGGTGTTGCTGGGTACGATGACCTCGTCGCCCGGGCCGACGTCCATGGCGCGCAGGGCCAGATACAGGGCGTCCAGGCCGTTGGCCACTCCGACGCAGTGGGCTGCGCCGCACCAGGTGGCGTAGTCGGATTCGAAGGCTTCGACTTCAGGGCCGCCGACGAACCAGCCCGAACTGACGACTCGGGCGATGGCTTCGTCGAGCTCCCGCTTCAGCTCCAGATAGGGCCCCTTCAGGTCAAGGAACGGGATCATGCGGTTGCACCGCCCAATTGGCGAAACTCGGCGTAGTTGCGGATGTAGTCGGCGCTGTCGTAATGATGCGAGGCAAACACGAGCAGCACGGCATCGGCCGAATACTTGTACTGGATGCCCCACACCATGGGCGACAGGTGCACGCCCACGTCCGGCCGGTCGAGCAAGAACTCCTGCCGGTTCTTTCCGTCGTCGGCCACCACGGCGCAACTGCCGCGCACACAGACCAGGAACTGGTGGCATTCGCGGTGTGCATGCTCGCCACGAGTTTCCATGCTGGGTACTTCAAAGACCATGAAATAGCGCTTTACTGCGAACGGGATGCTGCGATCAAATTCGCCCACCGTCAGACTGCCCCGAATATCAACCACGCGCGGCAAACGATGCAGTGTGACGCCTGCCACCTGTGTCGCAACCGCTCCCACCTCTGCGGAAAGGCTTGGGGTGGCTGCCGAACTGGTGCGGTCTGCATCCACGTAGCCGATGATCTTGGCAGGGTTGCCCACCACGATGGCGTTCGGTGGCACGGAGCGCGTAACGACCGCGCCCGCAGCCACCATGGCCCTGGTGCCAACGGTGATACCGGGCAGGATGGTGGCGCCGGACCCAATCGAGGCACCATCTTCCACCAGGGTCTGCAGAAAATGCGCCGGTGCTTTCTTGCTGCGCGGAAAACGGTCATTGGCGAACGAAACATTCGGGCCAATAAAGACATCGTCGCCCACCCGCAAGCCATCCCACAACTGCACACCGCTCTTGACGGTGACCCGATCACCGATAAGCACATCGTTCTCGATCAGGCAGTGCGAGCAGATGTTGCAGTCCCGCCCGATTCGGGCATGCGGTAGCACGACGACGAACTGCCAGATGCGCGTGCCGGCGCCTAGGGCGGTGGACTGAACGTCTGCAAGGGCATGGATGAAGGCTTGGGTCACTTTGTGGGAACTCTTTTTTTCATAGCTGACTATGACCATGGGACGCTGGGAAAGTGGCAAAAAAGCCTGAAAACAGGGGCATCGATTACCGCGCGGAGGCTTGCCCCCGGCTTGATCGGGGGCTCGCAATGAAAGGTTGACTGCTGGGCGCTGGCGGCTAAGCCGACAAGAGTTTGCTGATACGTGCCGCAAACTGGTCCATCACGGTCAGCAGTTGCCCGGCGGCGGCGGTTGCGGCCTGAAGCCGGTCAAAGCGCTCGGCGGCGGCGTCGGGGTAGTCATGGGTAAATTGAATGCGTATCTGCCGCAGGGTGGCCCAGGCCTCCGCACTGGGCAGCCAACCGAGTTGCTCCAGCCGCGCAAAACGGTCGATGGCGGACATCGGGGCAACGTCTTCTCCCTGCGCTTTCAGAATGGCCGGCAAGAGGCGCATGCCCATGTCGTCTTGCAGCCGGGTGTAGCGGTAGGATAACTGGTCAAGCAGGCGCCGATCAGCTTTTGAGAGCTGGTTGTATTGCGCCGGGGTGGGTTAACTGGGGACAGACCCCAATTATTTGAAACTTATAGCGAACTGTGACTGTTTGGCGCTGGGAAAGCGGAAAAAAAGCTTGAAAACTCTTGGGCGTCACGGTTGATCCGAAAGAAACGGATTCTGGAGCGTAAGGCCGTCGATTCGCATGCCACTCTGCATGTCTTCGGTAAAAAGCACCTCGGCACCACACAAGAGCGCCGTGGCCACGATATGCGCGTCATACATCGACAATTGCAGGCGCTTGACAATTTCGACCGCCTTCTCATGGGAGGCCACCGTCAGCGGCACGACCTCGCACGCGGTCTTAACGGCCAGTAGCAAGGCGTCGATTTCCGTCCACGGCATCTTGAGCTTGCGCCGGCACACCGACGTGACTTCGTTGAGCACCTGCACGCTGATCACGCCACCCGCTTCGAGCAACGCTTCTGCCCGATCCGCCTTGGCGGCATCGCCAGACAGCAGGTACAAGACGACATTGCTGTCAAAGAAGGACGGGCTCAAGGGCGGATGTCCGGCGGGTTGTCCTGCTCATTGGCCTGCAGGCGATCAAAGTGGAAATCAGCCGGCAAACGCCCACGAAACTCGTGCAAGCGCGCAAGCAGCTCTTTGGTGCCAGGTTTCCGGCTGACCTCGAAGACTCTGGCACCGGCCAGGTGAATGTCGATTTCTTCGCCCTCTTTCAGGTCAAGCGCCTGCACCAGCGCAGCGGGAAACCTGATGGCCAGCGAGTTACCCCATTTTGAAACTTGCATGGTTTTGCTCCGTTAAATATACATTTATGTAAAGTATATCTAATCAGCAAAGCTGGAGGACGAGGCCAACAACTCTTCGCCCCCCAGCCTTGGCAGCGCACGAAGGCCGCGCAGTCCGGCCCGGCGCGGCGCGGCAGGTAAGGCATGAGGTTGTTGGGCAGGCCTTGCCTAGCCATTTGTGCGCAACGACGCTTTGTAGCGCTGGTACAAAACCCCCACACGCTCGACGTAGAGTTGTGTTTCCGCATAGGGTGGAACGCCGGCATGTTTGCGCACCGCGTTGGGCCCTGCGTTGTAGGCGGCCGTGGCCAGACGCACATCATTGCGAAATTGCGCCATGAGTTGGGCCAGGTACTGCACGCCACCGCGAATATTCTCGGAGGGCACATGGGCATCGACCACCCCCAGATCCCGTGCGGTGCCAGGCATGAGTTGCATGAGTCCCGCAGCCCCTTTGGGTGACCGTGCGCGCGGGTTGAAGGCGGATTCGGCGTGAATGACGGCTCGCACCAGGGCTGTGTCCACCTGGTAAAGCTGCACAGCGCGGTTGATTTCTTCGCGATACGCGTCCAACTGCAAAGGGATTGCGTTCCAGTTGACGGTGGAATAGAGGTCGCACGCAAAACAGGAGGGTCGATAGATGCTGTATGCGCCCCTGGCGGGGGCGACATCGCTGAAAACCGGAACACCGTTGCGCATATATTTGTAAATGCGGGTTGGTTCATCCGCCGCCGATGCCGCCGCAGACAAGCACACAAGCGAGCCCAGGAGCCCCAGCAACCAAGCGCGCAAGACGGTGGCGCGCTGAATCGGCGATGGCTCGCAGGGCGGGGTGTGGATCATCGCAAACGTTTGGAAAAAGACGCTTTCCATCTGGCGCGTCACGGAATTTTGGGGCTAATTTGGCGGTTACTTGCCGGTAAATTGGGAACAGACCCCAGTTTTTCACACCTGGCACCCCGGGTTTGCCAGTGCCAGGTGTCGCGGCACATGTCTTGCAACGTGCGGGTGGCCCGCCAGCCAAGCAGGCGGGCCGCTTTGTCTGCCGCGGCGTAGCAGGCGGCAATGTCGCCGGCGCGGCGCGGTGCCATGCGCCAGGCCACGGGGTGGCCACTGGCGGTGGCAACGGCTTCGATCATCTGCAAGACGCTGTCACTACTGTCCGGTAAATTTCGACTGAAAGTGGCGCAAACGCAGGCTGGATGCG
>JADHED010000498.1_pt1 | contig 47026 bp, 38 predicted proteins | sample 8952041 | NCBI WGS metagenome assembly JADHED01 (sample SAMN16124423, study PRJNA663239) | bioreactor sludge metagenome | isolation source: sludge (control) | place: India:Bengaluru | collected 2018-09-08 | reverse complement strand
TGATCATGCCCTTGTAGCGCTCCAGCATGGCCGGAACCTGCTCGCTTTGATCCGGGTGGATCAGCAAAATGATTTCATAGTGACGCATGAATGCTCCTTGTGGATGAACGGGCCCGAGGCCGCCAGCGGACTCAGGCAACAACCGCCCCCGGCGTCAGATCGGGGTGCGGCAAGGCAACCAATAATTATAAACGCAAGTCCGGCCGCGCACCGGCCAGGCGCGTGCGGGCACCGTCTGGCGTCACTTCAGGCGTGCCAGGCGGTCCTTGCCCGCCTGGGCCGCCTCCGACTGCGGGTAGGTCTTGATCAGCGACTCCAGCGTGCCGCGCGCGGCTCGTGTGTCCTTCAGCTCGATCTGGCAGTTGGCGATCGCCAGCATGGCCTCGGGCGCCCGCGCGTGGCTGGGCGCCGCGGTGAGCAGCGAACGGAAGTTGGTGATGGCTTCCTTGTAGTCGCGCGTGGCGTACTGGGCGTTGCCCAGCCAGAACAAGGCCGACGGCGCCAGTGTGCTGCGCGGATAGCGCTTGATGAAATTGGCAAAACCGGTCTGCGCGCCTTTGAAGTCGCCCGCACGGAACACCGCCAGCGCGGCGTCGTAGTCCTGTTTTTCACTGGCGGCCGCACCGTCGCTGGCCACGGGAGGCGCCCCCGCGGCGGCGTTCGGATCGCTCATCCGTGCGCTGGCCTCCTGCTCCAGCTTGCGCAGGCGCTCGTCCCAGCCCTGCTGCTGCGTCGACTGCGCTTTCTGCAGGTCGGCCAGATCGCGTGCCAGCTGTTCGTCCTGGCCGCGCGCTCGGGCCAGCTCCGCGCGCAGGGTTTCGATCTGCTGCTGCAGATCCAGCATGCCACGGCGCAGCTGTGCGTTTTCGTCCACCAGCCGGTTCTGCGCCGCCACCGCCTGGTCGAAGCGCTGGCGCAGATCGAGGATGGCCTGGCGCGCCTGGTCGTCGCCGAACAGCTGGGCCTGCGCCCCCTGCCCGGCCAGACAGGCCAGCGCCAGCACCGCGGCACGCAGGCTCGTCACCCTGAAGATCGCCATCGAGCGCTCAGCGGTAGCGGATTTCGACACGGCGGTTCTTGGCATAGGCATCTTCGCTGGCGCCAGCGGCTGCCGGCTTCTCCTCGCCGAAACTGACCGCTTCCACCTGCGCGTCGCTGGCCCCCACGAGCGTCAGGGCACGGCGCACGGCCTCGGCACGCTTCTGGCCCAGCGCCAGGTTGTATTCCCGGCTGCCGCGCTCGTCGGTGTGGCCTTCCAGCGCCACGCTGCGGCCACGGTTGGCCTGCAGGAAGCGCGCGTGCTGGTCGACCAGCGACTGGTACTCGGACTTGACGACAAAGCTGTCGAAATCGAAGTAGATCACACGGCCCACGCCGTTCGGGCCTGCGGCATCAGCGCCGGCCGCACCCGCCTGCACCTGGGTCACCGTGCTCTGGCCGGCACCCTGGCCGCTGGCACCGCCCTGTCCGGCAGCGCTGGCGCCAGCGCTGGCGCTGCCCTCGATCGGCGGATCCAGCTTGACGTTGGAGCCGCAACCGGCCAGCACGGCCGCCAGGGCAGCCACCATCAGATATCGCTTGAACATGAAATCACTCCTGAACTGAACACGACAATTCGATGCACGACCCACGCGGCCATCGCTCATCAGCGCTGGTACGGTCCCCAGGCCGGTTCGCGGATGTCACCGCCCTGGCCCGCCAGACGGGCCTTGATCTTGCCGTCCAGCGTGGTGGTCATGAGGGCCTCGCGGCCGCCCTGGCGCGTGGCGTAGACGATCAGGCGACTGTTGGGCGCAAAGCTGGGGCTCTCGTCCTCGGCGGTGTCGGTGACCGCGGTGGTGGTGCCGCTGGCCAACTCCATCACGTGGAGCCTGTAGCCATTGGTGCGCGACACATAGGCCAGGTAGCGACCGTCGGGACTGATGGCGGGCGAGACGTTGTAGCTGCCGCTGAAGGTGACGCGCTGCGCGGCGCCGCCGCCCACCGGCATGCGGTAGATCTGCGGCGCGCCGCCACGGTCGCTGACGAAGTAGATGCTGGCACCGTCGGGCGAGAACGCGGGCTCGGTGTCGATGCTTTGCGACTGCGTCAGGCGGCGGGGCTCGCCGCCGCTGGCGCTGATCAGGTACAGCTGCGAGCCACCGTCGCGCGACAGCGTGACCGCCAGACTGCGGCCGTCGGGCGACCAGGCCGGCGCGCTGTTGGAGCCCTTGAAGTTGGCCAGCAGGCGCCGGCGGCCGCTGGCCACGTCGTGCACGTAGATGACCGGTTTGCGCGACTCGAACGACACGTACGCAAGCTGCCCGCCGTCGGGCGACCAGACGGGCGAGATGATCGGCTCGGGGCTGCCCAGCGCGGCCTGGGCGTTTTCGCCGTCGGAGTCGGCCACCCACAGAGTGTAGCGGCTGCCGCCCTTGGTGACGTAGGCCAGTCGGGTGGAAAACACACCCTTGTCACCGGTCAGCTTCTCGTAGATGTAGTCGGCGATCTTGTGCGCCGCCAGCCGCAGATCGGCCTGCGGCACGACGTAGCCCAGTCCACCGAGGTCCTGCCCGCGCACCACGTCCCACAGGCGAAAGCGCACGTCCCAACGGCCGTCGGCCAGGCGGGTCACACTGCCACCGGCCAGCGCGTCGGCCGTGCGCTGGCGCCACAGCGACATCTCGGGCCGGGTGGTTTCGTCCATGGACTGGCCGCCGGCATCGACGGCGCGGAACTGGCCACTGCGCTCCAGGTCGGCGCGCACGATGGCGCTGATCTTCTGCGGCGCCGCGTCTTCGCCGCGAAACGGGACCAGGGCAATGGGCAACTGGGTCAGGCCGACACCCGAAACCTCAACCCGAAACTGTGCCAGCGCCGCCGAGAACGGCGCCGCCGCCAGTGCCGTGACGAACCCGCGGCGTTGCCATGGGGCAAGGGAAAACTTGTCGAGAAGAGCAGATTTCATAGGCACAGGCCGCAGCGCCATCACATCCGAGCAATGCACATCGGCGCCGGCAGATCGCCAAAGCCGGGCAATGGTAACAAGCCCAACCGGGGCGGCGTTTCAGAATGTGATTTGGTGCCAGCGACGTGTGGGAAGTTCCACGCATTTTCCACCGCGGCGTGACCGCCGCAGGGGCTGTCGTGGGGCCTTCGTAGAATCCACGCACCCCGCACCCCGCCCATGGCCGCCCCACCCGCTCCCGCCCCGCCCGCGTCACCGTCTGCGCAGCAGCCCCTGGGCCGGCGACTGGCACGGCTGTGGACCTACTTCCGCGAATACCGCCTGGGCTGGCTGATCGCCGCCCTGGGCACCCTGGTGAGCGCGCTGACGGAAGCCTCGGTGCCGGCCCTCCTCAAGCCGCTGCTGGACGAGGGCTTCACCCAGGGCAGCCTGCCGATCTGGGTGGTGCCCCTGGCCATCGTCGGGCTGTTCGCCCTGCGCGGTTTTGCCCACTTCGCCAGCCAGTACGCACTGGCGCGCATCGCCAACGACGGCATGGTCAAGCTGCGCCGGCAGTTGTTCGACCGCCTGCTGGTGGCCGAGCTGTCGCTGTTCGCGCGCCAGAGCGCCAGCCAGCTCGCCAACACGCTGGTCTACGAAGTGCAGACCGGCACCACCTTGCTGGTGCAGGCGCTGCTGAACCTGGCGCGTGACAGTTTCTCCGTCGTCGCGCTGCTGGCCTACCTGCTGTACCTGAACTGGTCGCTGACGTTGATCGTGCTGGTGCTGGTGCCGATCGTGGCGCTGATCATGAAGACCATGTCGCGCCGCTTGTACCGCTACACCCGGCTGTCGCAGACCACCACCGACGAGCTGGCCTATGTGGTCGAAGAAAACGTGCTGGCCCACCGCATGGTGCGTCTGCACGGCGCGCAGGGGCAGCAGGCCGGCCGCTTCGACACCCTCAGCCGCCAGCTGCGCGGGCTGTCGATCAAGGCCACCAGCGCCTCGGCCGCCGCCATGCCGCTGGCGCAGATGGCGGCGGCGGTGGCGCTGTCGGTGGTGATCGGCATTGCCCTGCACCAGGGCCAGAGCGGCGCCGGGCAGCGCATCACGGTGGGCGGTTTCGTGTCCTTCATCGGCGCCATGCTGATGCTGATCCAGCCGCTGCGCCGCCTGACCGACGTGGTCGGGCCGGTCACGCGCGGACTGGCGGCGCTGGAGCGTGGCCTGGACCTGATGGCCCAGGTGCAACCCGAAGCCGGCCCCGCCGCCACCGCAACGAGCGCGGCGTCGCGCGCCCTTGGCGAGCTGTCACTGCGCGAGGTCACGGTGACGTACCACGGTGCGGCCGAGCCGGTGCTGCAGCAGCTCAGCCTGCACGTGCGGGCCGGCGAGATGGTGGCCCTGGTGGGGCCGTCGGGCGCCGGCAAGACGACGCTGATCAACCTGCTGCCGCGCTTCGTGCGACCGAGCTCGGGGCAGGTGCTGCTCGATGGCCAGGATATCGCCGACTGGCCTTTGGCGGCGCTGCGGGCGCAGTTTGCCCTGGTCAGCCAGGACGTGACGATGTTCAACGACAGCATCGCCGCCAACGTGGCGCTGGGCGCGCCGTCGATCGACCGCGAGCGTGTGCAGCGCTGCCTGCAGGACGCCAACCTGGCCGACCACGTGGCCACGCTGCCCAGGGGCATCGACACCGTGCTGGGCCACAACGCCACCGAACTGTCGGGCGGCCAGCGCCAGCGGCTGGCCATCGCGCGCGCGCTGTACCGCGACGCGCCGGTGCTGCTGCTGGACGAAGCCACCTCGGCGCTCGACACCGAAAGCGAACGGCTGGTGCAGCAGGCCATCACACGCGCCATGGCCGGGCGCACCACGCTGGTCATCGCGCACCGGCTGTCCACCATCGAACACGCCGACCGCATCGTGGTGATGGAGCGCGGCCGCATCGTCGAGCAAGGCAGCCACGCCGAGCTGACGGCCGCTGGCGGGCTGTATGCGCGGCTGCACGGGCAGCCGTCGGCGTCGGACGCCGGCAGCCCGGGTAACTCCTGATTTCATAGCTGCTGGCGCGCTCCAGATAAGCGCCGGCACCCCATTTCGTTCATCACCGCACGGGCTGAACCGGCGTCGGCGGCGGCAGGTTCCGTGTGCGAGGGGCTGGCGCACAGACCCCACAGACCCTACGATGGCCCCTGCGCCACCGCGCACCGATGGCAAGCGTTCGTGCGCCGTGATCCGGCGCCCTGTCTTGTCCGACGACAAACGCACGACACGATCGTGCCGATGGAGACCGAGCATGTCACCACACTCAGCCCTCAGGCTGCATGTGCCCGAGCCGACGGGACGGCCGGGCGCCAAGACCGATTTTTCCTACCTCAGCATCTCACCGGCCGGTGCGGTGCGCCAACCCCCGATCGACACCGCCGCGGCCGACACCGCCGACCTGGCCACCAGCCTGGTGCGCGTGCTCGACAGCGAGGGCCGCGCCGTCGGTCCCTGGGCGCCAGCCATTCACCCCGAGCGCCTGCGCCGCGGCCTGCGGGCCATGCTGAAGACGCGCCTGTTCGACGCCCGCATGTTGCTGGCGCAGCGCCAGAAAAAGCTGTCGTTCTACATGCAGTGTCTGGGCGAGGAAGCCATCGCCGTGGCCCATGCACAGGCGCTGCGCGAAGGCGACATGTGCTTTCCCACCTACCGCCAGCAGGGCCTGCTGCTGTCGCGCGACGACATCTCGCTGGTGGAGCTGATCTGCCAGCTGATGAGCAACGAGCGCGACCCGATCAAGGGGCGCCAGCTGCCGGTGATGTATTCCTACAAGCGCGCCGGCTTCTTTTCGATCTCCGGCAACCTGGCCACGCAGATGCCGCAGGCCGTGGGCTGGGCCATGGCCTCGGCGATCAAGGGCGACACCAAGATTGCCTCGGCCTGGATCGGCGACGGCTCCACCGCCGAGAGCGACTTTCACACCTCGCTCACCTTCGCCCATGTGTACCGCGCGCCGGTGATCATCAACGTGGTCAACAACCAGTGGGCCATCTCCACCTTCCAGTCGATTGCCGGCGGCGAGGGCACCACCTTCGCCCAGCGCGGCGTGGGTGTGGGCATCGCCTCGCTGCGCGTCGACGGCAACGACTTCCTGGCCGTGTACGCGGCCTCGCAATGGGCGGCCGAGCGTGCGCGCGCCAACCATGGCCCGACGCTGATCGAGTGGGAAACCTACCGCGCCGGCCCGCATTCCACCTCCGACGACCCGTCCAAGTACCGCCCGGCCGACGACTGGCAGCGCTTTCCGCTGGGTGATCCGATCGAACGCCTGAAGCAGCACCTGATCGCCATCGGCGAATGGAGCCAGGCCCAGCACGAAGCCACCCACAAGGCGCTGGAAGCCGAGATCCTGGCGGCACAGAAGGAGGCCGAAAGCCACGGCAGCCTGCTCGACGGCCGCGTGCCCAGCGCCGCGACCATCTTCGACGACGTGTACCGGGACCTGCCCGAGCACCTGCGCCGGCAGCGCCAGCAGATGGGGGTATGAGCCATGGAGCAAGCTGTCCAGCACGCCACCGCCACCCCCATGACCATGATCGCCGCGCTGCGCTCGGCAATGGACGTGATGATGGCCCGCGACGACAACGTCATCGTCTATGGCGAGGACGTGGGGTACTTCGGCGGCGTGTTCCGCGTCACCGAAGGCCTGCAGGCCAAGTACGGCAAGACGCGCTGCTTCGACGCGCCGATCTCCGAATCCGGCATCGTCGGCACCGGCATCGGCATGGCCGCCTACGGCCTGCGCCCGGTGGTGGAGATCCAGTTCGCCGATTACGTCTACCCGGCCACCGACCAGATCGTGTCGGAGCTGGCGCGGCTGCGCCACCGCTCGGCCGGCGACTTCAGCGCGCCGATGGTGATCCGCATGCCCTGCGGCGGCGGCATCTACGGCGGACAGACGCACAGCCAGAGCCCCGAGGCCTTTTTCACCCACGTCTGCGGCCTGCGCACCGTCATGCCCAGCAACCCGTACGACGCCAAGGGCCTGCTGATCTCGGCCATCGAAAGCGACGACCCGGTGATCTTCCTGGAGCCCAAGCGCCTGTACAACGGCCCCTTCGACGGCCACCACGACCGGCCGGTGGTGCCCTGGTCCAAGCATGAGCTGGGCAAGGTGCCCGAAGGCCACTACCGCGTGCCGCTCACCAGCGCCGCCATCTTCCGCCCCGGCAAGGCGGTGACGGTGCTGACCTACGGCACCATGGTCTGGGTCAGTGAGTGCGCCGCGCGCGAAACCGGCATCGACGCCGAGATCATCGACCTGCGCTCGATCTGGCCGCTGGACCTGGACACCATCGTCGAATCGGTCCGCAAGACCGGCCGCTGCGTGGTGGTGCATGAGGCCACGCGCACCAGCGGCTTCGGCGCCGAACTGGTGGCACTGGTGCAGGAGCACTGCTTCTGGCAACTGGAAGCCCCGATCGAACGCGTCACCGGCTGGGACACGCCCTACCCGCACGCGCAGGAATGGGCGTACTTCCCTGGTCCGGGCCGCGTCGGCGAGGCCCTCAAGCGCACGCTGGAGGTCTGAACCATGGGTACCTACGTGATCCGCGTGCCCGACATTGGCGAGGGCATTGCCGAGGTGGAACTGGTGGCCTGGCATGTGCAGCCGGGCGATGCCGTGAGCGAAGACCAGCACCTGGCCGACGTGATGACCGACAAGGCCACGGTGGAAGTGCCCTCCCCGGTGGCGGGCAAGGTGCTGACGCTGGGCGGTGGCGTCGGCCAGGTCATGGCGGTCGGCGCCGAGCTGGTGCGCCTGGACGTCGAAGGCGCTGGCAACTTCAAAGAAAATGAGGCTTCAGCGCCCGCCCCATCTGCGCCGGCAGCTCCTGTTTCAATAGCAACCGAGGTGATCGCCCAAGCCCCGGACGCAGCACCGCGCGCACCCGCGGCCGCCGCAGCGCGCGGCTCGGTGGCCGCGCCGCGCCCTGTCGCCGGCCGCCGCAAGGAGGGCGAGCGCCCGCTCGCCTCGCCTGCGGTGCGCCGGCGTGCGCTCGACCTGGGGGTGGAGCTGCGCTTCGTGCACGGCAGCGGCCCGGCCGGTCGCATCGGGCACCAGGACCTGGACGCTTACGTCGCCGGACAGGGTCAGGCCATGCTGACGGGGGCGTCGCCCTACGCCGAGCGCCATGGGGAAGAAGCCGTCCCCGTCATCGGTCTGCGCCGCAAGATCGCGCAGAAGATGCAGGAGGCCAAGCGCCGCATCCCGCACTTCAGCTATGTCGAGGAAATCGACGTCACGGAACTGGAGGCGCTGCGCCAGCAGCTCAACCAGCGCCACGGCGCCACCCGCGGCAAGCTGACCCTGCTGCCGTTTCTGGCGCGCGCCATGGTGTGCAGCTTGCGCGACTTCCCGCAGATCAACGCCCGCTACGACGACGACGCCGGCGTGGTCACGCGCCATGCGCCGGTGCATCTGGGCGTGGCCACGCAGACCGATGGCGGCCTGATGGTGCCGGTGCTGCGCCATGCCGAGAGCCTGGACCTGTGGGCCTTTGCCGCCGGCCTGACCCGCGTCACCGAGGCGGCCCGCACCGGCAAAGCCGCGCGCGAGGAGCTGAGCGGCTCGACCATCACCATCACCAGCCTGGGGCCGCTGGGCGGCGTGGTCACCACGCCCGTCATCAACCACCCCGAGGTGGCCATCGTCGGTGTCAACCGCATCATCGAGCGACCCATGCTGCGTGGCGGTCAGGTGGTGGCGCGCCAGCTGATGAACCTGTCGTCCTCGTTCGACCACCGCGTGGTCGACGGCATGGACGCGGCGCGCTTCATCCAGGCCATGCGCGCCCTGCTCGAAACCCCGGCCCTGCTGTTCGTGGAGTAGGCACCCCAAATGACCAAGGAAGTCACGACCAAGCTGCTCATCATCGGCGGCGGCCCAGGCGGCTACGTCGCCGGCATACGCGCCGGCCAGCTGGGCATCCCCACCATGCTGGTCGAAGGCGCCAGCCTGGGCGGCACGTGTCTCAACATCGGCTGCATCCCGTCCAAGGCGCTGATCCACGCGGCCCACGAGTTCGACCAGGCGCGCGCGCAGGCAACCGGCTCGCCCACCGGCATCCGGGTGCAGCGCCCGCAGATCGACATCGCGCAGACCGTGCGCTGGAAGGACGGCATCGTGCAGCGCCTGACGGGCGGGGTCGGCGGCCTGCTGCGCAGGGCCGGCGTGCAGGTGCTCAAGGGCTGGGCCGAGATCGAAGACGGCAAGACCGTGACCGTCAAACCGCACCAGGGCGAGCCCATGCGCGTGCGCTGCGAGCACCTGCTGCTGGCCACCGGCTCCGAACCGGTGGAGCTGCCCAGCATGCCGTTCGGCGGCGCCATCTGGTCATCCACCGACGCGCTCTCGCCCGATCTGCTGCCCCGGCGCCTGGTGGTGGTCGGCGCCGGCTACATCGGCCTGGAGCTGGGCATGGCCTACCGCAAGCTCGGCGTGGACGTGACGGTGGTCGAAGCCGCCCAGCGCGTGCTGCCCAGCTACGACGAGGAACTGACCGAGCCGGTGCTGCAAGCGCTGCAGAAGCAGGGCGTGGTGCTGCACCTGGGATGCAGCGTGGCCGGCTGGGACGCCCAGCACGGTGTGCACGTGCGCATCGACGCCCGCGCCGAGGACTTTGCGCTGCCGGCCGACCGCGTGCTGGTGGCCGTGGGTCGGCGCCCGCGCACCGCGGGCTTTGGCCTGGAGTCGCTGCAGCTGGACATGGCCGGGCGCCACATCGCCATCGACGCGCACGGCCGCACCTCGATGCGCAACGTCTGGGCCATCGGCGACGTCACCGGCGAGCCCATGCTGGCGCACCGCGCCATGGCCCAGGGCGAATGCGTGGCCGAGCAGATCGCCGGCAGGAACCGGCGCTTCGAGCCCATGGCCATTCCCGCCGTGTGCTTCACCGACCCCGAGGTGGTGGTGACGGGCAAGACGCCCGGCGAGGCCCGCGCCGCCGGCATGGACTGCATCGACGCCGCCTTCCCGTTCGCCGCCAACGGCCGCGCCATGACGCTGGAGGCTGCCAGCGGCTTCGTGCGCGTGGTGGCGCGCCGCGACAACCACCTGATCCTGGGCTGGCAGGCCGTGGGCAAGGGCGTGGCCGAACTGGCCGCCGCCTTCAGCCAGTCGATCGAGATGGGCGCGCGGCTGGAAGACGTAGGCCACACCATCCACGCCCACCCGACGCTGGGCGAAGCGGTGCAGGAAGCGGCGCTGCGCGCGCTGGGGCAGGCGCTGCACATCTGAGGCGGGCGCTTGGCCGCGCCCGTCCGGTTACAAGCCAAATCGGGCGCCAGCGCTTGTCAGTGAAGCGCCAACAGCTATTCTATTGGTAGCATTTTCAGCTGAACCCTGTGCTCGCCCCGCCACCGGCTCGACCCTCTGCTCAATCCGCAGGCAGCGCCCGCCAGCCCAATACCGGCGCGGCTTGCGCGGCTTGTTCAGGGGGTTTTCCACAGCCCGGCCCACAGTTGGGGTGCATAAGTGCGGCAAGCCACGCCAGTGCAACGCCCCTGCCGCGTGGCGTTGGCATGACGAATGACTTCGCCGCTGCGCGGCATCAATGACAAAAGGGGATGGCGCCGTTGACATTGGTCATGCGAACCGCAGCGAGCTCATTCGTCAGGGCTGGCGATCAGCGCGCTGCGCCGCGCGCCAGGCGGCGGGCGTGCTGCCACTCCAGCGCTTGAAGGCGCGCCAGAACACCGCTGGCTCGGCAAAGCCCAGGGCCTGGCCGATGTCGGCCAGCGGGCGCGTGGTCTGCCCAACGGCCTGCAGCGCCGCGTCGCGCCGCACGCCGTCCAGCAGCTCGGCAAAGCTGATGCCCTGCGCCCGCAGGCGGCGCGCCAGGGTGCGTTCGCTCACGCCCAGCGCGGCGGCGGCCTCGGCCCGCGTGGGCACGCGGCTGGCCAGCGCCGCAGCCATCCAGGCGCGCAGCTCCTGCGCCAGCGCCCCGCCCTGGCTCAGGCCGGCCAGATGCGCCGCCGCTTCGCGCTGGTGCGCGCGGGCGCGGTGCGGGTCGGCATGCGGCAGCGGCGCGTCCAGCACGGCGTTGTCCAGCAGCAGGCCGTTGAAGGCCTGCTCGAACGCCAGCGGGCAGGCAAACACCTCGCGGTAGCCGGCCAGCGGCCCCACCCGCGGCTGGCTGAACTGCACCTGCAGCGGCCGCACACCCGCGCCCGGGCGCTGGCCCAGTGCGTTGCGCACAAAGGCCAGCACGGTGGCCAGCACCGCCTCCACCTGGTGCGGGCTGAAGGCCAGCGTGCCCTGGCGCGGGTGGTAGATCAGCCAGCTGGCGCGCGCGCCCGCCACCATCTGAAAGCGCCCGCCGTCGCTGATCAGGCGCTGGTACTTCTGCACCGCCGCAATCGCCTCGCGCAGCGTGGCGCTGGCGCGCAGCAGCTCGCCCACCACGTTGAAGTTGCCCGGCCCGGCGCGGCTGCCGGCGGCCAGACCAAAGCCCGCGTCCTGTGTGCAGGCCACCGCCGCGTGCCACAGGCGCGTGATGTGGTCGATCGGCCAGCGCTCTTGCTGCAGTTCTTCGGGTGCGATACCGGCCTGCGCCAGCAAGCGCCCACGCCCCACGCCCTGGCGCTCGGCCTCGGCCAGCACCGCATCGACCCAGCTCATGGAGACCGTGGCCTGCAAGGTCATGGCCCGGCCCTCAACGCGGCGGCGCCACCTGCTCGCCCCGCATGCGCCGACCCAGCCAGGCCAGCGCCGGCCCGACCGGCACGGCGCCACCCACCGTCTGCGCCACCGGCAGCGGCGCAAAGGGCGATCCGCGCTGCGCCACCGCAAAGGCAAAGCTGTAATGCGGCTCCTGCCCCATGCGCAGGTCGGTGATCACCAGCTGGCCGCCGGCGCTCTCGTGCAGCTTGTAAAAGCCGTGGCTGAAGCGCCGGATGCGCTGCGCGCCGTCGATGGCGGCCACCGCCGCTTCCAGGCGCGCGCCGCGGTCAAAGCGGTCAAAGCGCATGGGCCCGGGCCCATCGAGCAGGCCATGAAAGCCCTCGTAGTAGCCGTCGCCCGCCATGGCCACCACACGCCACAGCAGCATGGACAGCGGCGCGGGCGTGACCAGCACGCGCTCGGGCATCACGCCCTGCTCCGCCAGGCTGGCGCGCGCCAGGCTCTGCACCCGCGCCTGCAGCCCCACACCGGCCAGCAGCACCGCCGTGCCCAGCGCCAGCCCCCACAGATTGGCGCGCTGGCCGCGCACATCGCCCCGGCGCGCCAGCACCACCGCCAGGCCGACGAGCCACGGCAGCGTCACGGCCGGGTCGATGATGAACACGCTGCCCAGCGCCACCGGGTAGTCGGTCAACGGCAGCAGCAACTGCGTGCCATAGACCGTGAACGCGTCGAGCAGAGGGTGGGTGACCAGGGCCAGCCACAGCGCCAGCCACCAGCGCCGCCACTGCCCCCATTCGCCCTGCACACGCGCCACCCCCCAGGCGAACGGCAGCGAGAACAGCGTGAGCCAGAACAGCGCATGGCTCTCGGCGCGGTGCAGCACCATGTTGAGGATCGGGTCGCCGTGGGCGATGAGCACGTCCAGATCGGGCAGCGTGCCGGCCACGCCGCCCCACAGCGCGGCCTTCCACGCGGCCGTGCGCCGGCGCATCACGGCCACGCCGACAGCGGCGCCGAGGATGAGTTGGGTGGCGGAGTCCATGGGTGGCGATTTTGCAGCCCGCGCCCTTCGGCTCGCCCTGTCAGTCAGGCATGCATCACGATGTCAAGCCATGCCTGAAGAGAATCGATCCGCACCAGGCGCCGGCCCCGAATCAGAGCGGTTCAGTCCCGAAAATTGAAATTGACAAACGTCCACTCGTCTCGGCGTGCAAACGCAAAGCGGCTGTCCGCGTCGGCATACCCCGCTTCCACGACCAGGGCCTTCAAGGCTGCGTCATCCAGCGTGCGAACGGATGGCGTCGGAAAGATCGCGCTCTCCCCCACGATGCCATCCCAGGCCCATTTCTGATACCACGCCGGATAGTCGTTGACCTGAATCTGCCGGCAAATCTTCAGGCACGTGTCCTCTTCGAGCGGTGGTTTGTCCAGAGGTGTATTCATGAGTAGGACTCCGTTCCACATGTCCAAAGAAATTCGCGCACGACACATTGCGCTTATGACCTCAGCGCTGCGGATACTGGCTTCCGGCCCGGCCGAATACGACCGACACCCACCCTGGGGCATCGCGGCTCACATGACGATCGCTTTTGTCGGCAATGAGCCCGGTCGTCAAGGCTTGTTCAATGAGTTGCGCTTCAGACCAACCGGCAACTTCCTCGGCGACAAACTCAAGCCGCCCGCCGCTGTCCACAAACGCGTGGAACAAATCGTCTTCAGACTGAAAATGCCCAGGCGGGCAGGGCTGTTTGCGCAGATCGGTGAACAAACGAGGCGTCTTGCGGGTGAACGCTTTCCGTGCCCCGTATCGGGGTCTGGCCCGAAACCTATGGGCCTGTATTCCAGCTTGTAGCTCATCCCGTCACGCTCCCTCGATCTTCATGAGTATCTTGCGCACATCGCGTACCGCCGCACCAAACCCACGCAACCACCAATCGAGCCTGGCGCTGTCGACCACGGTGGCGCTGATCCGCAGCCAGCCATCCTCACGAGCCTGCACCCGCTGGTCGCGCGACAGCGGCGTCTCGCGCAGGTGCAGGCCGGCCTCGTGCTCGATCTCGAACGTGAGCCGGATGCGCACCCCCTCGCCAAAGCCAAAGCGGCCGTCTTCGTCGTAACGCTGCAGGTCGAAGTCGCGCGGGCGCTCAAAGCCCAGGGTGGATACCTGCGCCTTGTGCATGCGGTGCAGCGCCAGGCTGCGCTCGTTGTCAAAGCCCTCGAAGCGGCACACCAGGTACAGGCTGGGCCCCTGCTGCGCCAGCCCCAGCGGCATGACCTGGGCCGTGCGGCGCTTGCCAGCCGCGTTGCGGTAGTCCACCTGCAGCCAGCGGTTGGCGTACAGGGCTTCGCTCACGGCCTCGAACACGCCGGCGGCGATGGTGGGCGCCAGCAGCGGCTGGCTGGTGGCCACCACGCGCACCTTGCGCGGCCATTGGCGCTCCAGTAGCACGCCGCCCGCGTCGGCCGCCGCATCCAGATTGCGCCGCGCCTGGGCAAAAAAACCGTCCATGGACTGCATGAGCCGGGCCGGCAGCAGGTGCTTCAAATGCTCCTGCGCCAGTTGCAGCAGCAGCGACTCCTGCGGCGTGAGGTGCGGCAGCGCCAGCCCCTGCGAGCGCTCCAGCCAGCGGTAGCCGTAGGGCTTGCTGCGCTCGTCGCGCTCGATGTCGAAATGCTGGCTGAGCATCTCCAACTGGCGCTGGATGGTGCGCAGGTCACGCTCCAAGCCCGCGTCCTTGAGCTGCTGGTGCAGCTCCCCGGTGGTGATCTTGCGCCCACGCGGGATGCGGCGCAGCAGCTCGATGGCCAGCAGGGTGGTTTCCAGGGCGTCGGGACGTTTGGGCACTGTGGTAGGAGTAATGGTTAAATTGGTATCCTGCGCTTGATGGGCAAGGGCTTGCAGCTATGTTTTGAATAGCAAAACCGGGTTGTCATCCCTGAATAGGCCAGCAGGCCAGCAGCGATTGCCCTAGTGTTTTGCAGCGGCGTTCGATGTTTTCCTTTCGGTAGCCGTGCGGCTTGCCGACGCGGTCTGCTGCCAATGCCTTGACGGCGACCAGCGCCGAGCTGGCATAGAGTTGCGGGGCGGTGACTTTTTCTTCTACGGTCCGGTTCTGGCATGCGCTGTTCAAACCGCCTTCGAGCAGCAGCAAATTGCCCAGCAGGTGCTTGTGGCCCTCGAAGTCTTCGGCATCGCTGAATCCATAGCTCGTGATGTCGAAGGCGGGGTTTTGCGGCAAAACGTGCTCCACGGAAACGCCTGCCGCGTTGAGCGCCGCCATTTCCTCGATGCTGGCGGCTGGCTGGTTCAGCGACTGGCGGATCTGGTTTTCTTCTTCCCAGAGCATGCGTGGCAGGCCGATGTTTCGATAGAGGTCTTCGCTTTCCAGCCGTGAAAGCATGAGCGTGTCCGGCATGAATTTCTGACAGAAGTTTTTCAGATCGGAGACGATTTCCTGAAGAGTTTTTCTGGGTAATGCCCGGGTCATCCAGAACACATCGGCTTGCGGATTGGTTCCGCGCAGTTTGAAGACGCGCAGATCGACCATCTCGATCCAGGCCAGCAGATTTCTTTGGCCGACATGCGCCGCCTTGTCGAGCCATTGTTTCAGGTGCAGCCGGATCAGCAACGGGTAGAGGGTGGCGGATACGTCCTGCACGACAAAGAGCATGTAAGTGGCCCGGTCCGTGCGGGTGGCGCGAACCAATGCCTCCAGCCCCTGAAAAAACTGGGTGAGGTCGTGGGTATAGGCCTCGATGAATGACTGGAGTTTTTGCGGGTCGGTGCGCAGCTTTTGCAGCGCAGGCTTCAGGAAACTCTCCAGTACCGATTCAGAGGTGGCGTTGTAATCGCCGCCCGCATCCGCGCCGAAGGGCGCTGCATCGAATGCGAAGTAGTGATAGCGCAAGACATCGTCTTCGCGGAATGAGTCGCGGTCGATGTGGCGAATCTGGTAGCCCGGCTGGCTGGCGAGTGCCTTGACGTTGCTGAATGCGCGAAACGCCATGCCGAACTGCTGTGCGACCGATTGATCCAGGGCACCGTTCAGGTAGCGGTTGGAGTAGTAGATCAGCAGGCTTTTGACGATATCCATCTTTGCCAGAGGCACGCCACGGTCATTGACCGTCTGGAACATGCGGATGGCCTTGCCTTCGTCGCGCTCGATGAATTCGAGCACCTCCATTTTCGTCAGGGTGGTCAGCCACTCCAGAATCCGGGCCTGGCCGCCTTCTTTTTCAAGGCTTTGCACCCGCAGGCGGATGTGCTGGTAGGCCTCTTTCAAGCGCTCTTGGCCGGCAGAGGAGGGCGTGGGATTTTTCTTGTCCAGCATGCTTTCAAAGAAATCCCGGTTCTCACCAAGCACCTGAAACTTGCGGCCCGTCAGCGGGTGCTGGATGTAGGCGGTTCGCATGGCGCTGCGTATGTCCTGGTCTTTCAGGATGTCGATGAGCGCATCCAACACCATCGTCAGCGTGGTCAGCCGCTGCTGCCCGTCCACCACGTAAACGGGCTTGCCCTGGCTGGTCTGCGAAAGAATGAAGGTGCCCAGGTAATGGCTGCCGACTTCCAGGGCTTCTTCAATATCGGAGAAAAGCTCGTCAATGTTGCGTTGCTTCCAGGCGTAATCGCGCTGGTAGTCGGGAATGACCAAATTCTTTCCGGCAAAAAAGGTTTCGATGGTTTGTTTGCTCATGGAATTGCCTTCGGTATGAAGACGGGATTGGGATACGGTGGCAAGTGTGGCAGCAGCATCCAGCATGGTACGACAGAATGTGTCGCTTTCAGCCGTGCATTGATGCACCCATTGGCACGCACAGCGCTACCACCGATATGTCATCCGGCGCGCCCGCCCGCTGGTACGCGGCGTGCAGTGCCGCCAAGTTGGCCGCTGCGGGCCGGTCGCCCTGCCACAGGGCCTGCAGCTGGGCGGCAGGCAAGGTGTCGTGCAGGCCATCGGTGGCCAACAGGTAGCAGTCGCCCGGCGCGGCCTGGCCGTGCCAGATGTGCAGCCAAGGGTCGGCGCTGGCCTCGTCTTCCTCATCGTCGCCCGCATCCAGCACCAGGCAATGCGACAGACCCTGGTACACAGAGGCATAGCGATCGGCCTCTTCCGGCTGCACCTCGCCAGCGTCCAGCATCTGCTGCCACACCGTGTGGTCGCGGCTGAGCTGCAGCCACTGCACGCTGCCATCTGCCTGCGGGCGCAGCCGCCAGATGCGCGAATCGCCGCAGTTGACGGCGCACAACTGGCCCTGCACGTACAGCACGCTGGCCAGGGTGCAGGCCGCGCCCTGGGTGCGCGGGCGCAGGTGGCGGGCCTGCCAGTCGTGGCGCATTTGCCGCACCCGGCCCGGCAGTTCCCCTGCCGTGGTGGGGAACGCCGCCCCCGTGTGCAAGACCTGCAGCAGGCTGCGGCTGGCCAGGGCCGCGCAGGGGCTGGACGAGACGCCATCGGCCACCGACACCCAGGCCGAGGCGTGCGGGGCGCAGCCATCGAACACCGCCCGGTGGTCTTGCCAGACCTGGCAGGTGGTGTGGGTGTGGACGGCCAGCGCGTCCTGCTGCGCCACGGGGCGGATGCGGCCCAGTGCGGCGGGGGCGATGGCTTGCTGGAAGGCGTGAATGTGCAAGGGGGCAGTGATGGACATGAGAGTGGGCAATGAATCTGGGGCCGGCAGAATGCTTTGACGCAAGGAATAAGCATCAAATTGGCATGCTGCGCTTACCAGGTAAGCGCAACCAGCTATTTATTTGGTAGTAGATGAAACAGACAGGACTCCCCTGCACCCGAAGCCAAGACAGGTGTAGGCGCAGCCCCCGCAGCCCTCACACAAACCCCATCACTCCCTTGGCCCCTTCCTTGAGCACGCATTCGGCCTCCAGCGCCGCCACCAGGGCCACTGCATCGGCCAGGGGGCGAAAGCGCTGCTGGCGCATCACGGCGGCAAAGTCGCCGGGGGTGAGCTGACGCAGGCGGGCCAGGCGCGGGCGCAGCAGCGCATCGGGCGGGCCCCAATCCAGTTGCGCGCAGTGGCGCTCGAGCAGCGCCCAGGCCTGTTCGGGGCGCAGGTAGTCCAGGCAGACCTTCAGGTCAAAGCGGCGCAGCGCCGCCGGGTCCAGCCCCGTCATCAGGTTGGTGCTGGCGATGAACACGCCGGCAAAGTCTTCCATCTGCGTGAGCATTTCATTGACCTGGGTGAGCTCCCAGCTGCGCTGCGCGCCCCGGCGGTCCTGCAAAAAGCTGTCCACCTCGTCGATCAGCAGCAGCGCGCCCTCGTCCTCGGCCTGGCGGAAGGCGCGGGCCAGGTTTTTTTCCGCCTCGCCCACAAACATGGACAGCAGGTCGGACGCGCGGCGCACCAGCAGCGGGCGGTCGAGCTGCTCGGCCAGCCAGCGGCCAAAGGCCGTCTTGCCCGTGCCCGGCGGGCCGTACAGGCACAGCCGGGCGCCGCCGCCTGCGGCCTGCGCGGCGACCAGCCCCTGGGCCAGGGCGTTCAGGTCGGCGTCGGCGTTCACGAAAGCCGGGTCGTACAGCGCGGGCAGTTGCGCTTGCGGGCGCGGCAGGCGGCCATGGCCCTGGGCCTGCAGCGTGTGGCCCACCAGCTGTTCAAAGGCCTGGGCGCTGGCGGCCTGGCCCAGGGTTGGCGCCATGGCGGCCGCCACGGTGCTGGCGCGGGCGATGATGGCGGGCGTCAGCTGCTCGACCTCGGCCAGGCGCTGCAGCTGCCGGGCGTCGAGCAGATCGCCGCAATGCGCCTGCAGCATACGGGCGCGCTGGCTGCGCGGGGGCGTGGGCAGCTCCAGCACCATGTCAAAGCGGCGGATGAAGGCCGGGTCCAGGCAATGAATATCGTTGGACAGCCACAGCGTGGGGACTGCGTTGTTCTCCAGCATGCGGTTGACCCAGCCCTTGTGTGACTGCGCCACGCTGCGCCGAAAGAGGCTGTCGCTAAAGACGTCCTCCACTTCGTCAAACACCAGCAAGGCCTTGCTTTGCGCCAGCAGACACTGCGCAGCGCGCAGGGCGCGCAGTCGCCCGCCGCCACTGATCGGGTCACGGTCTTCGTCTTCGATGGCGACCTCGAACAGATTGCAGTCCAGGTCCTGCGCCAGGGTACTTGTCAGTTCGGTCTTGCCTGTGCCCGGCGGCCCATACAGCAGCAGGTTGACGCCACGCCGCCGCGTGCTCAGCGCCTGCTGCAACCAGCTGCGCATGATGTCCAGCATGGGCTGAACGTGGCGGTAGTCTGCCAGCGCCAGCCGCGCGGGCGCGGCAGTATTCAGCTTGCCATGAAGCAGTTCGGCAGGCTGACACTCCCAGGAAACCATCGCATCGGCAAAACTGGGCGACAGCAGGTCGAGCTTGCCTCTGAGCAGGTTGCTGCCTTGTTGATCGAGAGTCACCATGCCGGTATGGGCCAGCAGCCCCTGGCCGCCGAGCGCCAGGCGCACCTGAGGCTCCGGCAGGTTGAGCACCCTGGCCAACGATTGCGCAACCTGGCCCGATGAAAGCGGCCCCAGTAGGTCGGCAGCTTCGTAGAGCAACGGATCGGCGTGCAGACACACAGAAAAGGCCAGAATCTGTGCATCGACTGCCTCCAACTCCACCAGGGCCGACAGGCGCTGCACATTGGCCTGCAGCACCTCAGGCAGGGACGCAGCGGCGTCAGCCTGTTGCTCCGCCTGGTCACGCAGGGCATGCAACTCTGCGCGCACGGCCTGGGGACTGAAGGCGCGGTCATCTGGGCACACCCAGTGGCCCAACCCCAGGGCATGAGCCAGTTCATCGCTGGCAAATTCGTCCTTGCGCACAAACTTGGACAGACCTTGGGCCGAGGTGAGCAGGCGCAGCATCCACAGCGCGATGTGGGGCGCTGCCGGTTGGTGTGGTTGCAAGCGACTGGGGCACAAGGGCATGAAGATTCTCCTGAGTGAACAGGAGGCATTGTTCCCAGCGAAGCGACGAAATGTGTCGCTTGAAACGACAGCGAAGCCACAAGATGGCAAAGGCATGGACGACTGATTGGCCTTCAAAGACAATTCTTCTGTCCTACAAAGTCAATCACCACCACCCCCACCCCGCTATCTTTGCCCCCCAGGAGACATCTGGAATGGCAACAACAGCATCCGACACCCTGATCATCGGCGGCGGCCTGGCGGGCATCGTCACGGCTTTGGAACTGCTGCGCGCGGGCAAAAGCGTCACGCTCATCGACCGCGACAGCCCCGAGCGTTTTGGTGGCCTGGCGCTATGGGCCTTTGGCGGCATGGCGCTGGTGGGCACGCCCCTGCAGGACAAGATGAAGATTGCCGATTCGCCCGAGCGGGCGCTGGCCGACTGGCAGCGCTTTGGCGAGCTGCCCCCTGATGACCACTGGCCCCAGCAATGGGCGCGCTACTACGTGGAGCAGTCGCGGCCGCAGGTGTACGACTGGCTTTTGCAGGAGGGCATCAAGTTCATGCCCGCCGTGAACCTGGTCGAGCGCGGCATGAACGGCGACGGCAACAGCGTGGCGCGCTACCACATCGTCTGGGGCACCTCGCGCTTTCTCACGCTGCGGCTCATCGAGCAGATGCGCGCCGCGGGCCAGGGCGGGCGGCTCACGGTGCTGCACGGCCACCGCGTCACGCAGCTCGATCACGCGGGCGGGCGCATCGCCGGCGCCGTGGCGGTGGATGAGGCCACGGGGCGCGAAATTCGTTTGCAAGCTCCCACCGTGGTGCTGGCCATGGGCGGCATCAACGGCAGCCATGAGGAGGCGCGGCGCAACTGGCCTGCCGGCCGGCCGCTGCCCAAGACCATGCTCAACGGCGCCCACCCCTTTGCCGACGGGCGTATGCACCACTGGGCCGCCGACCAGCTGGGCGCGCGCATCACCCACGCGGGCGAGATGTGGAACTACGCGGCGGGCATTCCGCACCCGTTTCCGCATTTTCCGGGCCATGGGCTGTCGCTCATTCCGTGCAAGTCGGCGCTGTGGCTGAACCACCGCGGCGAGCGCATCGGCCCCGAGCCACTGGTCACGGGCTTTGACACGCACTGGCTGTGCCAGCAGGTGGCGGCGCAGGCCAAGCCCTGGACCTGGCAGCTCTTGAACCGCCGCATTGCGCTCAAGGAATTTGCCGTCTCGGGCGCCGAGCACAACCCGCGCATCCGCGACCGGCAGTTTCTGCGCTTTGTGAAGGAGACGCTGCTGGGCAACCACCGCCTCGTCGATCAGATGGCAGCGCAAAGCCCGCATTTCATCGTGGCCGACACGCTGGCCGAGCTGGCCGCGAAGATGAACGCGCTCACGGCCTCGCACGACATCCGCGCCGGGCAGCTGGAGGCCGTGGTCAGCGCCTGGGACGGCCTGTTTGCCCCCGGCGGCAATCCCGAGAGTGACGCCCAGGTGCGCCGCATCCTGCAGGCAAGGCAGTGGAAGCCAGACAGCCTGCGCACCTGCCAACCCGCGCCGCTGCAAAAGCCGGGCGCGGGGCCGTTCATTGCCATCCACACCCAGCTGATTACGCGCAAGAGCCTGGGCGGGCTGCAGACCGATTTGCACAGCCGCGTGCTGGGGGCAAGCGGAGAGCCGATCGACGGCCTGTACTGCGTGGGCGAGGCGGCGGGCTTTGGCGGCGGCGGGGCTTCGGGCAAGCGCTCGCTGGAGGGCACGTTCCTGCCCGGCTGCATCCTCACGGCGCGGGCGGCGGCGCGGCATATGGTGGCCGGGTAAGCCATGGCATACCTCACGGTGGCATCCCCCCTCTCCCCAGCCCTCTCCCACAAGGGGAGAGGGAGCCACCCCAGGCACAGCCCGCAGCGGCTGCTGCTCCCCTCCCCCCTTGCGGGGGAGGGGTGGGGGGAGAGGGGTGCATGCCAACCTGCGCTCCACAGGATTCTCAAACAAAAAGGCTCTATAGCCCACCATTCAATCGCAAACAGCTATCAATAAATGAGTAAACGGAGACCCTGTGGAGTTTGACTACATCGTCGTCGGCGCCGGCTCGGCCGGCTGCGTGGTGGCCAGCCGGCTGAGCGAGGACCCGGGCGTGAGCGTCTGCCTGATCGAGGCCGGCGGGCCCGACAGCAGCGTGCTCACCCGCGCGCCGCTGGGCTTTGTCGCCGAGGCGCAGCTCAAGAAGAATTCCGTGCACTACCACACCGTGCCCCAGCCGGGGCTGAACGGCCGGCGCGGCTTTCAGCCGCGCGGGCGCGTGCTGGGCGGCAGCAGCTCGGTCAACGCCATGGTCTACTGCCGCGGCCACCGCAGCGACTACGACCATTGGGCAGAGCTGGGCAACCCCGGTTGGGACTACGACAGCGTGCTGCCGCTGTTCAAGAAGGCCGAGGACAGCGCCTGCTTTGGCGCGGGCGACTATCACGGCGTGGGCGGCCCGCTGGGCGTGGACTGGCTGCGTAGCCACATGGGCTCCACCCAGGCGTTCTTGCAGGCATGCGAGCAGGCGGGCGTGCCGCGCACGCCCGACTACAACGGCGCGCAGCAGGACGGCTGCTGGCCCGCGCAGGTCACGCAGCGCGGGGGCGAACGCTGCAGCGCCGCGCGCGCCTACCTCACGCCCCACCTGCAGCGCCCCAATCTGACGATACTGACGCACGCGCCCTCGCTGCGCCTGGCCTGGGAGGGGCGGCGCGCCGTGGGCATGCACATCGTGCAGGGCGGCCAGGAGCGCCTGGTGCGCGCGCGCCGCGAGGTGATTCTGAGCGCCGGCGCCTATGGCTCGCCGCAGCTGCTGATGTGCTCGGGCGTGGGCCCGGCCGACCAGCTGCGCTCCCATGGCATCGCCGTGCAGCACGCCCTGCCCGGCGTGGGCCAGAACCTGCAGGACCACATCACCGCATCGCTCAACTGGCGCAGCCTGCGCGCCGAGGGCTGCCTGGGCGTGAGCCCCAGCGGCGCGTGGCAGATGCTGCGCGGCATAGGGCAGTGGCGGCGCGAGCGCAGCGGCCTCATCACCAGCAACGTGGCCGAGGCCGGCGCGTTTCTGCGCACCGACGACCGGGTGCACGCGGCCGACATCGAGCTCGAGTTCGTCGTCGCCATGGTCGAGGACCATAGCCGCAAGCTCTACCTGGGCCATGGCTTTGGCCTGCATGTCACGCTCACGCGGCCCGAGAGCCGCGGCGAGGTGCGCCTCACAAGCGCCGACGCGCGCGACAGCCTGGCGATCGACCCACGCTACTACAGCCATCCCGACGACATGCCGCGCCTGGTGAAGGGGGTGCAAAAGTCGCTCGAAATCATGCACGCGCCGGCCATGACGCCCTGGCGCGGCGCCATGCTGCGGCCCATTGCCGCCAACGACCCCGATGGCATTGCCGCAGAGATGCGCGCCAGCAGCGACACCGAATACCACCCCGTGGGCACCTGCCGCATGGGGCCCGCGAGCGATGCCAGCGCCGTCGTCGGCGCCGACCTGCGTGTGCATGGCGTCGAGGGCCTGCGCGTGGCCGATGCGTCCATCATGCCGCGCATCACCACCGGCAACACCAACGCGCCCACCATCATGATCGGCGAGAAATGCGCGGCCCTGGTGCGCGCGGGACAGCGATGAGCAGCCACCGTTACCCCTGGAAGCACGGTGCCCCGCGCACCGTCTTCATCACCGGCGCCAGCAGCGGCATTGGCCGCGACATGGCGCGGCGCCTGGCGGCCGAGGGCGCGAGCATCGCCCTGTTCAACCGCTCCGCCGCCGAGGACGTGCTGGCCGAGCTGCGCACCGCCGCCCGCAGCGCCGATCAAGGCTTTGCCTGCTACCGCGCCGATGTGGCCGATGCCCGCGCCATCGAAGCCGCCGTGACCCAGGCGGTGCAGGACATGGGCGCACCCGATCTCGCCATCCACAGCGCGGGCGTGCTGCACAACGGGCCGCTGCTGCAGTCTTCCGCGCAGGACTTCGAGCGCGTCATCGACATCAACCTCAAGGGCTCGCGCCATTTCGCCGCCGCCGTGCTGGCGCACATGCGCGCGGGCAGCCAGATCGCCTTCATCGCGTCCCTCGCCGCGCTCACGGGCAACTTTGGCTACACGGCCTATTGCGCGTCCAAGTACGGCGTGCGGGGCCTGGCCGAGGCGCTGCGCTATGAGCTGAAGCTGCAGGGCATCAACGTGAGCCTGTGCTGCCCCGGCGAGATCATGACCCCCATGGTGGCGCAGGAAAAGCAGCACATGCACCCCGTGTCGGCGGCCATGAAGGCCTTTGCCGGCAGCAGCACGCTCGACGCCTCCGTGCCCGCGCTCTTGCGCGGCATTGCGAGGCGTGAATTCGAGATCACCGACGCACCCAAGGCGGCGCTGACCGCCTGGCTCTCGCGCCATCTGCCCGGCCTGGCGCGTGCCGTGGGCGACCGCATTGCCCGCAGCGCCCAACAGAAACTGCAGAAAGGACAGCCATGACCGCCAACCCGCCCAACACCGCCTGGAAGGCCATGCACATCCCAGCACACCTGCCCGCCAATCTGCGCGACTGCTTTGCCGCGCAGCAGGCGGCCTTTGCCCAGAACCGTTACCCCAGCTTGCAAGAGCGCCGCGCCGACCTGCGCGCCCTGCACCGCCTGCTGGTCGAGAACCGCGACGCGCTGGTCGATGCCGTGAACCGCGACTTCGGCTGCCGCAGCCATTTTGAAACCCAGTTTGCCGAGCTGCTGCAGGGCCAGGAAGGGGCGCTGGACGCCATACGCCGGCTGCCGCGCTGGATGAAAAAGCAAAGCCGCCACCTGGACATGACCCAGTACCCGCTGGCCAGCGCCTTTGTCCAGCCCCAGCCGCTGGGCGTGGTCGGCATCGTCGCGCCGTGGAACTTTCCCATCGCCATGGTGGTGCAGCCCCTCATAGGCGCGCTGGCCGCGGGCAACCGCGCCATGATCAAGATGTCGGAGAACTCCGAACGCCTGGCGCGCCTGCTGCAAGAGCTACTGCCAAAATACTTTGCCGCCGACAAGGTGAGCCTGTTTGCCGACAGCGACGCGGGGCCGGGCCAGTCGCTCGGGCCGCTGTTCACGCAGCTGCCGTTCAACCACCTGTTCTTCACCGGCTCGCCGCAGACCGGCAAGGCCGTGATGGCCAACTGCGCGGCCAACCTGACCCCGGTGACGCTGGAGCTGGGCGGCAAGTCGCCCGCCATCGTCGCGCCCGGCTACGCCATGCACAAGGCGGCCGAGCGCATTCTGTGGGTCAAGATGCTCAACGCCGGGCAAATCTGCACCAACGTGGACTACATGTTCGTGCCCGCCGGCCAGGAGCAGGCCTTCATCGAAGCGGCGCAGCGCATCGTCGCCCAGCGTTACCCCAATCTCTTGAACGGCGACTACACCGCCATCATCGACCAGCGCCAGTACGACCGCCTGCAGGCCATGCTGGCCGACGCGGTAGCCCAGGGCGCCCAGGTCGTGCCGCTGGCGCCCGGCCAACAGGGCGATGCGGCGCGGCGCATCATGCCTCCGGTGGCGCTGCTGGGCGTGCACGACGGCATGCAGGTCATGCAGCGCGAGATCTTTGGCCCGCTGCTGCCCATCCTCAGTTATCAAACCCACGACGAGGTGCTGCGCTACATCAACGACCGGCCGCACCCGCTCGCGCTCTACCTGTTCAGCGACGACAAGGCGCTGCAGCAGCGCTACTTGCAGCAGACGCTCTCGGGCGGCGTCACGCTCAACGACACGCTGCTCCACGTGGGCCAGCACAGTCTGCCCTTTGGCGGCGTGGGCAACAGCGGCATGGGCCATTACCACGGCCATGAAGGGTTCCTGACCTTCTCCAAGCTGCGCCCGGTGTTCCGCCAGGGCCCGCTGCGCACCGTGGACTTTTTGATGCCACCCTACCGGGGCATGGCGCGCAGGATGCTGGACGTCATGTTCTGGCGCAACCGCTGAAAGTTTGAATAAGAACCGGCTCCAGCGCCCACCCATCAAGCGCCAGCAGCTATGAATCAAGGAGTACCCATGAACGGCGCACAAGCCCTGATCAAGACCCTGGCCGACGCCGGCGTCGAAGTATGTTTTTCCAACCCCGGCACCAGCGAGATGCACTTCGTCGCCGCGCTCGACTCCGAGCCGCGCATGCGCGCCGTGCTCGCGCTGTTCGAGGGCGTGGCCACGGGCGCGGCCGACGGCTACGCACGCATGGCCGGCAAGCCCGCCGCCGTGCTCTTGCACTTGGGCTGCGGCCTGGGCAACGGCCTGGCCAACCTGCACAACGCGCGCAAGGGCAAGGTGCCGGTCGTCAACATCGTGGGCGACCACGCCACCTACCACACCCAGTACGACGCGCAGCTGCAGAGCGACATCGAAACCGTGGCGCGCAACGTCTCGCCGGGCTTTGTGCGCACGTCCAAGAGCACGGCGCAGCTGGGCGAGGATGCCGTGGACGCCATAGTGGCAGCACGCGGCCTGCCGGGCCAGGTGGCCACGCTCATCCTACCGGCGGACGTGTCCTGGGGCGAGGGCGGCCAGCCCTGCGCGCCGCCGCCAGCCCTCAAGCCCCAGGCGGCGGACGACGCCACGGTGCAGACGATCGCCCACGCCATTCGCAGCGGCAAGAAAACCGCCCTGCTGCTCGGCGGCCAGGCGCTGCGCGAGCCCGCCCTGCTGGCCGCCGCGCGCATTGCCGCGCACAGCGGCGTGCAGCTGCTGGCCGAATGCTTCCCCACGCGCATGGAGCGCGGCGCGGGCCTACCTTTCGTCGAGCGCATCGCCTACCTGGCCGAGATGGCGGGCGTGCAGCTCGCTCCCATCGAGCAGCTCATCCTGGTCGACGCCAAGGCGCCCGTATCCTTCTTCGCCTACCCCGGCAAAAGGAGCTACCTGGTGCCCGAGACCTGCCAGGTGCACACCCTGGCCACGCCCGAGCAGAACGCCGCCGCCAGCCTGGAGCAACTCGCCGCCGCGCTGGGCGCGGGCGCTGCCCAGCCACGCCTGCAGGCGCCGCAGCGCCCCAATCGCCCCACGGGCAGGCTCACCGCGCCCAAGGTCTGCAAGGCCGTGGGCGCATTGCTGCCCGAGCGTGCCATCGTCATCGACGAGGCCATCACCAGCGGCCTGATGCTGGGCGTGATGACGGCTGGCTGCCCGCGCCACGACCTCATCACGCTGACCGGCGGCGCCATAGGCCAGGGCCTGCCCAATGCCGTGGGCGCGGCGATTGCCTGCCCGCAGCGCCCGGTGATCGCGCTGATTGGCGACGGCACGGCCATGTACACCATCCAGGCGCTGTGGACCATGGCGCGGGAAAACCTCAACGTCACGGCCATCATCTTCAACAACGCCAGCTACTCGGTGCTCAACGTCGAGCTCGACCGCGTCGGCGCCGACGAGGCCGGCCCCAAGGCCAAGTCGCAGCTCGACCTGCACGGCCCGGTGCTCAGCTTTGCGCAACTGGCCCAAGGCATGGGCGTGCACGCGGCGCGCACCCACACGGCCGAGGATTTTTGCCAGGCGCTGGAATACGCCCTGGGTCAGAGCGGGCCGCACCTGATCGAGGCCATGGTGCCCGAGTCGCTGGGCGGTGCCAAACGCAAGGTACTGCCCTGGCTGCTCAAGTCCCTGCCCAGCCTGCCACAGCCGGTGGCGCAGGCGCTGAAAAAGAAGATCGCGCCCTGACCCGCGCGCGGCGGCCCGCGGCGCCATCGCCGCGTGGACAATCCCGCCCATGCGCACTACCCGAACCGCCCCTGCCGCCATCCCCACCGCCAGCCCCGCCCGACGCCCCAGCCGCTCGGACAAGGAGCTGCCGCTGATCCAGGACATCCGCCTGCTGGGGCGCCTGCTGGGCGATGTGATCCGCGAGCACGAAGGCACCGCCACCTACGAACTGGTGGAACGCATCCGCACCCTGTCGGTGGCGTTCCGGCGCGACGCGGACCAGCGCGCCGGCAACACCCTGCGCCGCCTGCTCAATGGCCTGAGCGGTGAGCAGACGGTGAGCGTGATCCGTGCCTTCACCTGTTTCAGCCTGCTGGCCAACCTGGCCGAGGACCGCCACCACATCCGTCGCCGCGCCGTGCATGAACGCGCCGGCAGTGCGCCGGAAGGTGGCATCGAGGTCGCCCTGCAAAGGCTGCACGCCGCCGGCATCGACGCCGAATCGATCGCCCGCACGCTGTCGGACAGCTACGTCGCCCCGGTGCTCACGGCCCACCCGACCGAGGTGCAGCGCAAGAGCATCCTCGACGCCGAGCGCGAGATCGCCCAGTTGCTGGCCCAGCGCGACGAGTTGCGCGAACGCGCCCTGTGCCAGCCCGGCGGTCGCGACGTGCTGTCGCCACGCCAGCTTGCCGCCAACGAAACCCGCCTGCACGCCCGCGTGGTGCTGCTGTGGCAAACCCGCCTGCTGCGCTACGACCGCCTGAGCGTGGCCGACGAAATCGAAAACGCCCTCTCCTATTACGAGTCCACCTTCCTGCGCGAGATTCCGCGCCTGTACGCCGACCTGGAGCAGGCGCTCGGCGCCGCACGGCCGGTGGCCAGCTTTCTGCGCATGGGGCAGTGGATCGGTGGTGACCGCGACGGCAACCCCAACGTCAGCGCACAGACGCTGCACCTGGCGCTGCGCCGCCAGGCCGAAGCGGCGCTGCTGCACTACCTGGACGAAGTGCACGAGCTGGGTCGCACGCTGTCGCTGTCGTCGCGGCTGACCGCGGTATCGCCCGCCCTGGCGGCGCTGGCGCAGCGCTCGCCGGACACCAGCACGCACCGCAGCGACGAGCCCTACCGGCGCGCACTGACCGGCATCTACGCCCGCCTGTCGGCCACGCTGGAGCGGCTGGCCGGGCGCGGCGCGCCGCGTCCGCCCGCGGTGCAACTGGCCGCTTATGCGCGGGCCGACGAACTGCTGGCCGAGCTGCGCACCATCGAGGGTTCGCTGCGCGCCCACGATGGCCAGGCCCTGGTGGCCGACCGGTTGCAGCCGCTGATGCGTGCGGTCGAGGTGTTCGGCTTTCACCTGGCCACGGTGGATTTGCGCCAGAGCTCCGACCAGCACGAGCGCGTGGTCGCCGAGCTGCTGGCGCGCGCGCAGCTGGCGCCCGACTACGCCAGCCTGGACGAACACGCGCGCTGCGCCCTGCTGCTGCGCCTGCTGAACGATGCACGGCCATTGCGGGTGGTGGGCGGGCAGTACAGCGCGCACACCCAGGGCGAGCTGGCCATCTTCGAGGCCGCGCTGGCGCTGCGCCACAGCCACGGCCACGACGCCATCCGCCACTACATCATCAGTCACACCGAAACCGTCAGCGACCTGCTGGAGGCGCTGTTGCTGCAGAAGGAAGTCGGCCTGATGCGCGGCACCCTGGGGGGCGAGGCCACGGCCGACCTGATCGTGGTGCCGCTGTTCGAAACCATCGCCGACCTGCGCCATGCCGCCCCCATCATGCGCGCCTTCTATGCCATCCCCGGCATCGCCGCGCTGGTGCGTGCCAGTGGTGCCGAGCAGGACATCATGCTGGGCTACAGCGACAGCAACAAGGACGGCGGCATCTTCACCAGCAACTGGGAGCTGTACCGGGCCGAGATCGCCCTGGTGGCGCTGTTCGACGAACTCAACCGCGAGCACGCCGAAGCGCCGATCCGTCTGCGCATGTTCCACGGCCGCGGCGGCACCGTGGGCCGCGGCGGCGGACCCAGCTACCAGGCCATCATGGCGCAGCCCCCCGGCACGGTGCGCGGGCAGATTCGATTGACCGAGCAGGGCGAGGTCATCGCCTCCAAGTACGCCAACCCCGAAATCGGCCGCCGCAACCTGGAAACCCTGGTCGCCGCCACGCTGGAAGCCACGCTGCTGCAACCCACCCAGGCCGCCCCCGACGAATTCCTGCAGGCGGCCGAGCAGCTCTCGCGCGCCAGCATGGCGGCCTACCGCGCCTTGGTGTACGACACGCCCGGCTTTGCCGACTACTTCTTCACCGCCACGCCAATCCGCGAGATCGCCCAGCTCAACATCGGCTCGCGGCCGGCCAGCCGCAAGGCGAGCGATCGCATCGAGGACCTGCGCGCCATCCCCTGGGGCTTCAGCTGGGGCCAGTGTCGCCTGACCCTGCCCGGCTGGTACGGCTTCGGCGCCGCCGTGCAGACCTTCATGGACGATCCCGCCGCCCCGCCGCGCGCGCGTCTGGCGCTGCTGCGGCGCATGCACCGCGAGTGGCCGTTCTTTCGCACCCTGCTGTCGAACCTGGACATGGTGCTGGCCAAGAGCGACCTGGCGCTGGGTTCGCGCTACAGCGAACTGGTGGCCGACCGCCGGCTGCGGCGCCGCGTGTTCGGCGCCATCGAGGCCGAATGGCAGCGCACCAACGCCAGCCGCAAGGCGAGCGATCGCATCGAGGACCTGCGCGCCATCCCCTGGGGCTTCAGCTGGGGCCAGTGTCGCCTGACCCTGCCCGGCTGGTACGGCTTCGGCGCCGCCGTGCAGACCTTCATGGACGATCCCGCCGCCCCGCCGCGCGCGCGTCTGGCGCTGCTGCGGCGCATGCACCGCGAGTGGCCGTTCTTTCGCACCCTGCTGTCGAACCTGGACATGGTGCTGGCCAAGAGCGACCTGGCGCTGGGTTCGCGCTACAGCGAACTGGTGGCCGACCGCCGGCTGCGGCGCCGCGTGTTCGGCGCCATCGAGGCCGAATGGCAGCGCACCAACGACGCGCTGACGCAGATCACCGGCAGCCGCCAGCGCCTGGCCGGCAACGCCGCGCTGGCGCGCTCGATCCGCCACCGCTTTCCCTACATCGACCCGCTGCATCACCTGCAGGTCGAGCTGCTGCGCCGCTGGCGCGCCCAACCCGGCGACGAGCGCGTGCAGACCGGCATTCACCTGTGCATCAACGGCATTGCCGCCGGGCTGCGCAACACCGGCTGATGCCACGACCCGGCCGGTGCGGGCCCGGCGCGCACCAGGCGCGTGCGGCGCCGCCTACAGCAACACGATGTCGTACTGGTCGGGCCCGATGCTGGATTCGGCCTGCAGCGAAATCGGCTTGCCGATGAAGTCGGACAGGCCGGCCAGATGCTGGCTTTCCTCGTCCAGCAGCATCTCGACCACGGCCGGGGCGGCGACGATGCGGAACTCCTTGGGGTTGAACTGGCGCGCCTCGCGCAGGATTTCGCGCAGGATGTCGTAGGCGACGGTGCGGGCGGTGCGCACGCGGCCGCTGCCCTGGCACTGCGTGCACGGCTCGCTCAGCAGCTGCGCCAGCGATTCGCGCGTGCGCTTGCGCGTCATCTCCACCAGACCGAGCGGCGAAAAGCCGCCCACCTGGGTCTTGACGCGGTCGCGCCCCAGCTGCTTGCGCAGCTCGGCCAGCACCGCCTGCTGGTGCTCGGGCTGCGTCATGTCGATGAAGTCGATGATGATGATGCCACCCAGGTTGCGCAGCCGCAGCTGGCGGGCGATGGCCAGCGCCGCCTCCAGGTTGGTCCTGAACACCGTGTCGTCGAAGTTGCGCGCGCCGACGAAGCCGCCGGTGTTGACGTCGATGGTGGTCAGCGCCTCGGTCTGATCGACGATCAGGTAGCCGCCCGATTTGAGGTCGACGCGCCGACCCAGCGCCTTGCTGATTTCCTCGTCGACGTTGAACAGGTCGAAGATCGGCCGCTCGCCCTTGTAGTGCGACAGCTGGGCCGCGGCGGCCGGCATGTACTCGCGGCCGAAGGCCATCAGGGCGTCGAACTGCTCCCGGGAGTCGATGCGGATCGACTGCGTGGCCTCGCTCGTCAGATCGCGCAGCACGCGCTGCAGCAGGCTCAGATCCTCGTGCAGCAGCGTGGCCGGCGGCTGGCGCGTGGCCGACTCGCGGATGCGCGCCCAGGTCTTGCGCAGGTAGGCGATGTCCTCGGCCAGTTCGGCGTCGCTGGCGTCTTCGGCGTTGGTGCGCAGAATGAAGCCGCCGCTGCGGCCGCCCTCACCACCCGCGGCCACCAGCGCCTGCACGCGCCCGCGCAGTTCGTCGCGCTGGGCGGCCGGGATCTTCTGCGACACGCCGACATGATCGTCCTGCGGCAGAAACACCAGCATGCGCCCGGCCAGGCTGACCTGCGTCGACAGGCGCGCGCCCTTGCTGCCGATCGGGTCCTTGATGACCTGCACCATCAGCGTCTGGCCCTCGAACACCTGCTTCTCGATCGGTCGCGTGGGCGCCCCGGTGCGGTGCGCCGGCAGGCCGTCGCCGTTGGCCGGCTTCTGCCACAGGTCGGCCACGTGCAGGAAGGCGGCGCGCTCCAGCCCGATGTCGATGAAGGCCGACTGCATGCCCGGCAGCACGCGCGCCACCTTGCCCAGGTAGATGTTGCCGACCAGGCCGCGCTCGAGCGCGCGCTCGACGTGCAGCTCCTGCACCGCGCCGCTTTCGACCACCGCCACGCGGGTTTCCTGGGGTGACCAGTTGATGAGGATGTCTTGCTGCATTTGGTATAGCTGCTGGCGCTTTCTACAAGCGCGCCAGACGCATGATCTGATGGGTTTCGAACAGGGGCAGGCCCATGATGCCGCTGTAGCTGCCGCTGATGTGGGCGATGAAAGCCGCCGCCCGCCCCTGGATGGCATAGGCGCCGGCCTTGCCCTGCCATTCGCCGCTGGCCAGGTAGTCGGCCAGCTCGGTTTCGCTCATGGGCGCAAAGCGCACCCGTGAATCGCTCAGCGCCTCGTGGCGCCGCTCGCCCGCCTGCAGCGCCAGCGCCGTAATCACGCGATGCGTGCCGCCGGCCAGCTGGCGCAGCATGGCCGCCGCCTCGCGCGCGTCGGCCGGCTTGCCGAGGATGTGGCGGCCCAGCGCCACCGTGGTGTCGGCGCACAGCACCGGCGCCGGCGGCAGGCCCTGCTGGTGCAGGCGGCGCAGCGCGGCGTCGAGCTTGAGCCGCGTCACGCGCCGCACGTAGGCGGCCGGCGCCTCGCCCGGGCGCACCGCCTCCAGCGCCTCGGCGGCGGCCGCGTCATCGGGCAGCAACAGGCGATGCGCCACGCCGAGCTGATCGAGCAGCTGGCGCCGGCGCGGACTTTGCGAGGCAAGGTAGATGAAGCTCATGCAACAGGCGAAGCGACGGCCGTCGGTGGCGCGGCCGGGCGTTCATTCTCGGTGATAGGGATGGCCCGCGTTGACCGACCAGGCGCGGTAGAGCTGCTCGACCAGCAGCACCCGCACCAGGGCGTGCGGCAGCGTCAGGTCGGACAGGCGAATGCGTTCATGCGCCGCCTGGCGCAGGGCCGGGTCCAGCCCATCGGGGCCGCCGATCAGCAGCGCCACGTCGCCGCCCTGGCCCTGCCACTGGCGCAGGCGATCCGCCAGGGCCACGGTGGTGAGCGCGCTGCCGCGCTCGTCCAGCACCACCACATGGGCACCACGCGGCAGCGCCGCCTCGATGCGCTGGCGCTCGGCCGCCATGGCCTGTGGCGCGGTCCTGCCACCGGCGCGCGGCTCGGTCTTGACGGCCTTGAGCTGCAGCCGCAGTTCGGGCGGAAAGCGCTTGGCGTAGTCGTCCCAGGCCGTCTGCGCCCAGCCGGGCAGGCGCTGGCCGACGGCAATGACGATCAGCTTCATGGCTGCTCACGACGCATCGCGTTCAACACACCCGACCCGCGACGCCGCTGGCGCTGGTGCAGTGTTTCGCTCTGTCAGGCACTTATGGAAGCCAGAAAGAGGCTTGCGGCCAGGCGCGGCTCGCAGCCCATGCTGGCGGCCTTGGCAAGAGGCGCAACGCCACCGCAAGCGTTTTTCGGGCTTCCCCCTTGGCGACTCGCTGTAGGTACCTGACAGCGCGAAACACTGCACCAGCAAGACGAACAAACCGATGGTCATCGAAGCGCAGCAACGTGGTTGGCCATCGGTCAGGCTGGGCGCGAGTTGGTCACAGGCCGCTGACCGCAGGCAGGGGGCAAACGGGGATCAGGCCGGCTTTCTGCGCGGGGCGGGCTTGCCGGCGGCAGACTTGACCGCGGCGGTCTTTCCGGCCACGGCCTTCTTGGCAGGTGCCCGCTTGGCAGGCGCCGCCGGCGTGGCGGCAGCCTTCCTGGCGGGGGCTTTCCCGGCCGGCGCCTTCTTGGCCGCCGTGCCCGCGGTTGCGGTCTTCCGGGCGGCGGTCGCTGCCTTCTTGGCGGCCGGGGCGGCGGCGGCCGCCTTCTTCGCGGCCGGGGCGGCGGCGGACGACCTGGACAGTGGCGCCGCGTTCCTCAGGCGCACCGGCTTTTCGCCCCAGATCTCTTCCAGCTTGTAGTACTGGCGAATGGCCGGCTGCATGACATGGGCCACCGCCTGGCCGCAGTCGACGATGATCCATTCGGCGTTGTCTTCGCCTTCCATGCGCGGCTTGGCAAAACCGGCTTCACGCACCTTGTCGCGCACGCTGGTGGCCAGCGCCTTGGTCTGGCGGTTGGAGCTGCCGGTGGCGACGATCACCCGTTCGAACAGCGGCGACAGGTGTTCGGTGTTGAACACGCGGATGTCCTGGGCCTTGATGTCTTCCAGGCCATCGACGATGGCGCGCTGGAGTTTCTGCAGGTCTTTCTTGGCGGCGGTTTCGCTCATCAGGCAGGGCTTTGGTAGAGGTGGTGGTCGGCAATATACCCCGCGACCGGCGCGGGAACCAAGTGTTCGATCGGTTGCCCCGCCGCCGCCAGGCGGCGCACGGCGGTGGCGCTGTGCGGCATGGCGGGCAGTTGCAGCCGCCGCACGCGGTCCGCCGCGACGGCCAGGCCGGGCAGCGGGTGTTCTGCATCAAAAACGGCGCCGACGCCCGAGGGATCAGCGCGAACAGCTATCACAATGGTAGCTAACCGAAGGATGTCGTCGGCCCGTCGCCAGCTGTGAAAGGCCGCCGCCTGGTCGGCCCCGATGAGCAGGAACCACTGTGCCGCGGGGTGTTCGGCGTGCAGCTCGGTCAGGGTATCGATGGTGTAGCTGGCGCCGGCGCGCCGCAGTTCGCGTTCGTCCACCGCCACCCGGGGCAGGCCGGCAAAGGCCAGCCGGCACATGGCCAGCCGGTCGGCGGCCGGGCTGAGCGCGCGCGCCTTGTGCCAGGCATCCCCCGTGGGCACCACGTGCAGGCGCTCCAGCCCCAGTTGCTCGATCGCCGCCTGCGCCAGCGCCACATGGGCGTGGTGCGGCGGGTCGAAAGCGCCGCCGAACAGGCCGACACGGTGGATGCCGGCGGTCATGACGGGTCGATGACCAATGACTTCGCCGCTGGCGCGGCTTCAATGACCAATGACCTTGCCCTCGCGCCGCTCTGCGCGCGGTCCCCGGCATCCGACAGGCTCTGATGTGTCATTGGTCATCGAAGCGAAGCGAGGTCATTCGTCATCGCGTGCGTCACACCCACGCGCGCGGCACCAGGAAATGCTCGGTCAGGCGCGCCTCGGGCGAACCGGGCTCGGGCTGGCGCTGGTACTGCCAGGCCACCAGCGGCGGCATGGACAGCAGGATGGATTCGGTGCGCCCGCCCGATTGCAGGCCGAAGTGCGTGCCGCGGTCCCACACCAGGTTGAATTCGACGTAGCGCCCGCGCCGGTGCAGCTGGTGCTGGCGCTCGCGCTCGCCCCAGGGGGTGGCGGCGCGCCGCTCGACGATCGGCAGGTAGGCCTGCAAAAAGGCCTCGCCCACCGCGCGCGTGAGGGCCAGACCCTGCTCGGCGCCGCCGCCCACGAAGTCGTCGTAGAAGATGCCGCCGATGCCGCGCGCCTCGCCGCGGTGGCGGTTGAAGAAGTAGTCGTCGCACCAGGCCTTGAAGCGCGGGTAGGTGTCGTCGCCGAAGGGAGCCAGGGCGTCGCGGCAGGTGCGGTGGAAATGCTGGCAGTCTTCGTCGAAGCCGTAGTACGGCGTCAGGTCCATGCCGCCGCCGAACCAGCACACCGGTTCGGCGCCCGGGTGGCCGGCCGAGATCATGCGCACGTTCATGTGCACCGTGGGTACGTAGGGGTTGAGGGGGTGGAACACCAGCGACACGCCCATGGCCTCGAACGGGCTGCCTTCCAGCTCGGGCCGATGCTGGGTGGCCGACGGCGGCAGGCGCGGGCCGCGCACCTGCGACAGGCCGATGCCGGCGCGCTCGAACACCGCGCCGCCCTCCAGAATGCGGGTGCTGCCCGCGCCCTGCAGCGGCTCGCCGGCGGCCTTGTGCCAGTCGTCGCGCCGGAACACGGCCCGACCGTCGGCGGCCTCGATGGCCTGGGTGATGCGCGACTGCAGGCCGCTCAGGTAGTCGTGCACCCGGTTGGAAAAAGCGCTCATGTCAGGGGTTCTGCCGGATCGCGTGGTGGCCGATGTCGTGCCGGTACTGCATGCCCTCGAAATGGATGCCGCGCACCGCGTCGTAGGCGCGCGCCTGCGCCTGCCGGACCGAGTCGGCCAGCGCGGTGACGCACAGCACACGCCCACCGGCGGTGCGCACCTGCCCGCCGTCGGCCACCGTGCCGGCGTGAAACACCCTGACGTCTTCCTGCGGCGCGGGCAGGCCGGTGATCGGGTCGCCCTTGCGCGGCGCCAGCGGGTAGCCCGCGGCGGCCAGCACCACGCCCAGCGCCACGCGCCTATCCCATTGCAGCTCGACCTCGTGCAGCCGGCCGGCGGTGGCGGCCAGCAGCACCTCGACCAGGTCGGACTTCAGGCGCATCAGGATGGGCTGGGTTTCGGGGTCGCCCATGCGGGTGTTGAATTCCAGCGTCCTGGGCCGGCCCTGGGCGTCGATCATCAGGCCGGCGTACAGAAAGCCGGTGAAGGGGATGCCGTCCTGCTCCATGCCGCGCACCGTGGGCAGGATCACCTCGCGCATGACGCGTGCGTGCACGTCGGCGCTGACCACCGGGGCCGGTGAATAGGCGCCCATGCCGCCGGTGTTGGGGCCCTGGTCGCCGTCCTGCAGGCGCTTGTGGTCCTGGCTGCTGGCCAGTGCCAGCACGCTCTTGCCGTCGGACAGGACGATGAAGCTGGCTTCCTCGCCCGGCAGGAATTCTTCGATGACCACCCGCGCGCCGCCTTCGTTGTGCGCCACGCCCAGGCTGTTGCCGCCCAGCATGTCGTCGATGGCGGCGTGCGCCTCGGCCACGGTTTGCGCCACCACCACGCCCTTGCCAGCGGCCAGGCCGTCGGCCTTGACGACGATGGGCGCACCCATGCGTTCGACGTAGGCACGCGCGGCGGCGGCGTCGGTGAAGGTCTGGAAGGCGGCGGTCGGGATGCCGTGGCGCTGCATGAAGGCCTTGCTGAAGGCCTTGGAGCTTTCGAGCTGCGCCGCCGCCCGGGTGGGGCCGAAGATGCGCAGGCCGTGGGCACGGAAGTCGTCCACCACGCCGGCGGCCAGCGGCTGCTCGGGGCCGACCACGGTAAGCGCGATCTTCTCGGCCAGGGCCCAGTCGCGCAGCGCCGCGACGTCGCTGATCGGCACGTTCTTCAGCGCCGGATCCAGCGCCGTGCCGCCGTTGCCGGGCGCCACAAAGACCTGCTGCACGCGCGGCGAGGTGCTGAGTTTCCAGGCCAGGGCGTGCTCGCGGCCGCCCGAGCCGATGACCAGGATCTTCATCGAATCACTCTAAAAATAATAGCTGCTTGCGCAGTCAGGACGCCTGCAATGACCGATCCGGCTTGGGATCGGGCGGGCAGTCGGGAGGGTTGGGGCCGCCGGCCAGCGAACCCGAGCCGCTGTGGATGCACCACGACAGCTCGCCGCCGCCGCAGCCCGCCAGCGCGGCGGCCAGCAGCAGCACGGCGAGCGGCGTGCGCATCGCCCGTTCAGGCCAGCTCCAGGCTGGCGTTGTGGTAGACCGCCTGCACATCGTCCAGGTCTTCCAGCACGTCGAGCAGCTTCTGCATGCGGGCCGCGTCGTCGCCGGCGAGATCGATGCTGCTGTCGGCGCGCAGCGTCACCTCGGCCGTCTCGGGCGTCAGGCCGGCGGCCTCCAGCGCCTGCTTGACGGCCTCGAAGGCGCCGGGGTCGCACAGCACCTCGATGGCGCCGTCGTCGTCGGTGATCACGTCGTCGGCGCCGGCCTCCAGGGCGACTTCCATCACCCGGTCCTCGCTGGTGCCGGGGGCGAAAAAGAACTGCCCCACATGACGGAACTGGAACGCCACCGAACCTTCGGTGCCCAGGTTGCCGCCGTACTTGCTGAAGGCGTGGCGCACTTCGGCCACGGTGCGCACGCGGTTGTCGGTCATGGTGTCGACGATGATGGCGGCACCGCCGATGCCGTAGCCCTCGTAGCGGATTTCCTCGTAGCTTGCGCCTTCGAGGTTGCCGGTGGCCTTGTCGATGTTGCGCTTGATGGTGTCGGCCGGCATGTTGGCGGCCTTGGCCTTGTCGATGGCCAGCCGCAGGCGCGGGTTGGCCGACGGGTCACCGCCGCCGCTGCGCGCGGCCACCATGATTTCGCGCACCACGCGGGTCCAGATGCGCTGGCGCTTTTCGTCCTGGCGTCCCTTGCGGTGTTGAATGTTTGCCCATTTGCTGTGGCCGGCCATGACGCGGAAACCCTCTCGAAAGTCGCTTGATAATGTGGCGATTTTACTTTTCACGGACCTTGACCCATGGCCGATCCGATTCTGCTTGCCCAGCACGGCGACATTCAGTGCGTGCTTTTGCCCGGCCTGGCCAACCGCCACGGCCTGATCACCGGCGCCACCGGCACCGGCAAGACGGTGACGCTGCAGAAGCTGGCCGAATCGTTCTCGGCCATCGGCGTGCCGGTGTTCATGGCGGATGTCAAGGGCGACCTGACCGGCATCAGCCAGGCCGGCCGCATCGAGGGCAAGCTGGCCGCGGTCATCCAGGAGCGCGGCCTGCCGCAACCCGAGCCGACCGCCTGCCCGGTCACGCTGTGGGACGTGTTCGGCCAGCAGGGCCACCCGGTGCGCGCCACCGTCAGCGACATGGGGCCGCTGCTGCTGGCGCGCATGCTGGATCTGAACGAAACCCAGGCCGGCGTGCTGAACCTGGTGTTCAAGATCGCCGACGACCACGGCCTGCTGCTGCTGGACCTGAAGGACCTGCGCGCCATGCTGCAGTACGTGGGCGACAACGCCAGGCAGTTCACCACCGATTACGGCAACGTCAGCGCCGCCAGCATCGGCGCCATTCAGCGCGGCCTGCTGCAGCTGGAAAGCCAGGGCGGCACGCAGTTCTTCGGCGAGCCGATGCTGAACCTCGAAGACATGATGCAGACCGTCGCCGGCAAGGGGGTGATCAACATCCTGTCGGCCGACCGGCTGCTGCAGTCGCCGCGCCTGTATGCCACCTTCCTGCTGTGGCTGCTGAGCGACCTGTACGAGCGCCTGCCGGAAATCGGCGACCCGGACAAGCCCAAGTTCGTGTTCTTCTTCGACGAGGCGCACCTGCTGTTCAACGACGCGCCCAAGGTGCTGCTCGAGCGCATCGAGCTGGTGGTGCGGCTGGTGCGCTCCAAGGGCGTGGGCGTGTACTTCGTGACGCAGAACCCGATCGACGTGCCCGACACCGTGCTGGCGCAGCTGGGCAACCGCGTGCAGCACGCGCTGCGCGCCTTCACCCCGCGCGACCAGAAGGCGGTCAAGGCCACCGCCACCACCATGCGCGCCAACCCCAAGCTCGACATCGAAACCGCCATCACCGAGCTGGGCACCGGCGAGGCGCTGGTCAGCCTGCTGGACGCCAAGGGCCGCCCCGGCGTGACCGAGCGCGTGTTCGTCATCCCGCCGGGCAGCCGCATCGGCCCCATCACCGAGGCCGAGCGCGCGGCCCTGGTCAAGTCCTCGCTGGTGGCCGGCACCTACGAGCAGGCGGTGGACCGCGAATCGGCCTACGAAAGGCTGGCCGCGCGCGGCGGCCAGGCTGCGCCCGCCGCGCCGGGCAAGCCAGGTGAGTCGGCCGCCCCGGCCGACGGCGGCGGCCTGCTGGGCGAGGTCGGCACCGTGGTCAAGGAAACCCTGTTCGGCCGCACCGGCCCGCGCGGTGGCCAGTACGACGGCCTGGTGCAGAACGTGGTCAAGGGCGAGATGCGCCGCATGGGCCGCGAACTGCTGCGCGGCGCCCTGGGCAGCCTGCTGGGCGGCCGCCGGCGTTGAGCACCTGAACCGCCCCCAACGCTTTACCATCCTGCGCCAGCAGCTACCTTTTCAATAGCGATTGACGATGCCCGCCGAAGTCCACCACGTCACCCACCCGCTGGTGCAGCACAAGCTGACCCTGATGCGCAACAAGGATGCCAGCAGCACCACCTTCCGCACCCTGCTGGGTGAGCTGGCGATGCTGATGGCCTACGAGGTCACGCGCGACACGCCGACCCAGCTGGTCGAGATCGAGACCCCGCTGGAGAAGATGATGAGCCCCATCATCGACGGCAAGAAACTGGTGTTCGCCTCCATCCTGCGCGCCGGCAACGGAATGCTGGACGGCCTGCTGCGCGTGGTGCCCAACGCCCGCGTCGGCCACGTCGGCCTGTACCGCGACCCGGCCACGCTGCAGGCGGTGGAGTACTACTTCAAGATGCCCACCGGCATGAACGAGCGCGACGTGATCGTGGTCGACCCGATGCTGGCCACCGGCCATTCGGCGGTGGCGGCGATCGACCGCCTCAAGGCGCTGGCGCCGCGCTCGATCAAGTTCCTGTGCCTGCTGGCCGCGCCCGAGGGCATCCGCACCCTGCACGCCAGCCACCCGGACGTGCCGATCTTCACCGCCGCCATCGACCGCGAGCTCAACGATCACGGCTACATCCTGCCGGGACTGGGGGATGCGGGAGATCGCATCTTCGGCACGAAGTGACTCCCCCCTGAGGGGCGGGCGCCGCTGGTGGCCGAGGGGACCCCGGCCACGGCGGCCTGGCTTGACCTGCTGCGCGGCCCTTATTGGGGCGTGCTGCGCCGCCCCTTTGGATGCGGCGGATACTCCGTTTTTAATAGCTGTTCGCGCTGATCTGTCAAGCGCTGGCGGCCGATTTGTTTAACGTCCTGTGCCTGGGGCCTGCATCACCTGCTGCAGCGCGCGGTACAGGGTGTCGGAGCCGTGGCGCGGGTTCTGGGGGTCCAACGCAAAGGGGTTGGCCAGCGGTTGCGAGCGGGTGCCGCCGGGCGGCGGCGGGTGCAGGAAGAAGGAGAAGGTTTCGGCGCCGTGCGCGCGGTGCTGCTCCAGCACGCGGCGCAGTTCGGCGCCGTCCATGCCGCGCAGCGGGTGGAACTCGGTCACGCTGTAGCCGCTCTGGCGCGAACGCGCCAGCCAGTCGAAGAAGGAATCGTCGTAGCTGGCCTCGCCATACAGGTTGATGCCCAGGCGCACCTGGCCGAACGGCCGCAGCGAGGCCTCGGACGCAAAGCGCGAGCCGTCCCAGCCGGCTTTTTCGGCCGGGTAGATCTGCTGCGTGCGGCGCGGCACGTCGGCCAGGCAGGTGCCGGCCAGCAGGCGATCGAAATGCGCCAGGTAGTCCACCACCTGCTGGCCGCGGAAGGCGTGCCACAACGGCACCAGCGGGTTGTAGAACACGGCACGCCCGTCGGCCGGCGCGTCGATGTAGTAGCGCAGCGCGGCACCCGGAGCCGTCATGGGCGGCAGCGCCTGGCGCAGCGGCACGGGGGCCGGCGTGCTCTGCGCGCGGTCCATCACCGCGATGTGGCGCGTGCCCAGCTGGCGCAGCGCCCCGCCCTGGCCTTCCAGCGCGATGTCCAGCCGGTGCAGGCCGGGGGCAAGGTCGGCAAAGCGCAGGTCATGCCGCCAGCCGACACGGTCGGTGCCCAGCTGCGGCAGCGCCTGGCCGACGTCCTGGCGCACGAAATGCGCCGGCACGCGCGCCACCGGCAGACCGTCCAGGTACACGCGCACCCAGGGCGTGGCGCCGGCCGGCAGCGCGGCGTCGTGCGCCCAGCCGCTGATCGCCAGCGTGCCGGCGGCGGCGTCGTCCAGGTGCTGCCAGAAGTGCTGCAGCGGCTCGCGGCGGATGTCGCGCGAAGGCGGATCGACGGCGTCGAAGCTGGCGAAGTCCGACCCCAGGTAGGCGTTGAGCGCCGCCACGTGGCCGAAGCGCTGGCGCAGAAAGGCGCGAAAGCCGCGGCGCGAGGCGTCGGCGTAGTCGGTCAGCACGTAGGGCCGGTCGTGGCCCATGCCGGCCTCGAAGTCGGGGTACAGGTGGTGCACCTCGCCCAGCAGGTTCAGGCCGACGATGCGCTGGCGCGCCGCCGCCGGCAGCGCGCACACGCCCTGCACCAGCGCGCCGATGGCCTGCTCGCGCCGCTGGGTGATGGCGTTGTCGGTGCGGGCGATGCTCCAGGGGTACAGCGGCCAGCCCATGAACTGGTCCACCGGCAGCGGGCCCTGCGGCGTGTGCGCCAGGTTGGCCGGGTCCTGCGCCAGCACCGGCTCGATCGGCGCCTGCTCGGAAAAATGGGTGGAAAACAGGTACAGCACCACCGGCCGCTGCACGTCGCGCACGGTGCGGACGATGCGCTGCACCGCCTGCTGGTCGATGGCCCAGCCGGCGCCCTGCGGCTCGAACAGGTTGAGCAGCGGCACCACCAGGGTGTAGCCGAGCTCGAAGTGCCCGTCGGCACTGCGGCGCGGGCCCAGCGGGCCGAGCGTGGCCTCGATGCGCTGCGCGGCCGAGCCGCGCTCGCCGCTGCAGGCGGGCTCCAGCGGCGTTTGCGCCGGCGCCAGTTCCAGACAGTCGGCCAGCTCGCCGATGGCCGGTGCCAGCAGCAGCGCGCGCTGCCCGCCCTGCCACAGCCAGACCGACAGGCCCAGCAGCGCGGCCAGCAGCGCGGCGGCCAGCAGCGCGCTCACCGCGTCGACGGCGCGCGCGCTCATCGGCCGCACCCGCACGAGCACGCCTCGGGCTGGGCGGCAGCACACCGACCAGCCTGGCGCGCGGCCGGGTCGGCCGGCATCACCGTTGGGCAGAAAACTATCGAATTCATAGCTGCTCGCGCAGGTTCAGCAAGCGGCGCAGGCCAATGGGTTGCCCATCGGATGCTTGCCGGACGGGCCTCAGGCCTTCACCAGCTCGCGGAAGGTCTGGCGAAACTTGGCCACCTTGGGCGCCGCCGTGGCCACGCAGTAGCCCTGGGTCGGGTTGCGCTCGAAAAAGTCCTGATGGTAGTCCTCGGCCGGAAAGTAATGGGCCAGTGGCGCCACCTCGGTCACGATGGCGCCGTCGTACAGCCCGTCCTGGCTCATCTCGCGAATCAGCGCGTGCGCCACGTCGGCCTGCTCGGCGGTGGTGAAGTACACGCCGCTGCGGTACTGGGTGCCCACATCGTGGCCCTGGCGGTTGAGCTGGGTCGGGTCGTGCACCAGAAAGAAGATCTCCAGGATCTGGCGCGTGCCGATCTGCCCCGGGTCGTACACCAGCTTGACCACCTCGGCGCAACCGGTGGCGCCGGTGCACACCTGCTCGTAGCTGGGCGCCGTGGCCTGGCCATTGCTGTAGCCGCTTTCTACGTCGAGCACGCCGCGCACCTGCTTGAACACCGCCTCGGTGCACCAGAAGCAGCCGCCGGCCAGCACCAGGGTTTGACTGTCAGACATCCATCCACTCCTTCGATCGGGCCGCGCCAGGCCCCGTGTCGCCCACGAGCAACCACCGCCCGCACCCGGCCCCGGCGTGCATTGTGCTCCGCCGCCGGCCAGCCCCAGCCCGCACCCATGCGACGCGCCCTGGCGGCAGACCGGCGACCCCGCCGGCGGCGCCCGACGCCCAAGCCCGGGGCGTCGTGATTTAGTAATCAATAATGTCTAAATATTTCCGGCAACGGCGTTTCAGGACCGGCCCTGTCCCCTCAGAATCAGGCCGCACCGGCAACACCTCATCACTCGCCGAACGCATCGATACCCGCAGACCATGAACGCCATGCCACACCCCCCCACCCCGCGGCGCTGGCGCGCCGCTCGGCTTGTACCCGCCCTCTGCGCTGGCCTGCTGGCCGGCCTGGCGCCACCGGCGCAGGCGGCCTGGGAACCGACGGCACCGGTGGAGCTGGTGGTGCCCGCCGGCACCGGCGGCGGTGCCGACCAGATGGCCCGCTTCATCCAGCAGATGGTGAGCAAGCATGGCCTGATGAAGCAGCCGCTGAACGTGGTCAACAAGACGGGCAATTCGGGGGTCGAGGGCCTGATGGACGTCAAAGCGGCGCAGGGCAACCCGCACAAGCTCATCATCACGCTGTCCAACCTGTTCACCGCGCCGCTGGCCACCGGCACGCCGTTTGCCTGGTCGGACATCACCCCGGTGCAGATGCTGGCGCTCGACGAGTTCGTGCTGTGGGTAGCCAAGGGCTCGCCGTACAAGTCGCCCAAGGACGTGCTGGATGCGCTGCGCGCCAGCCCGGCCGGCAGCCTCAGGCTCGGCGGCACCGGCACCAAGCAGGAAGACCAGCTGATCAGCGTGCTGCTGGAAACCGCGGCCAGCGCGCGCATCCAGTACGTGCCGTTCAAGGGCGGCGGCGACGTGGCACGGGCACTGGCCGCCGGTGAGGTGGACCTGACGGTCAACAACCCGATCGAGGCCGAAAAGCTGTGGCGCGAAGGCAAGCTGCGGCCGCTGTGCGTGTTCGACGGCAGCAAACTGGCCTATCCCGACAAGGTGGCCGACAACCAGAGCTGGAGCGACCTGCCCACCTGCATGTCGTTCGGCATCCCGGTGGAATACCTGATGATGCGCGGCATCTTCATGGCGCCGGGTGCCACGCCCGAGCAGGTGGCGTACTACGCGCAGCTGCTCGACAAGGTGCGCGCACTGCCCGAATGGAACGCTCTGATGAAGCAGGGCGCCTACAAGCAGACCACCATGGCCGGGCCGAGCTTCAGCAGCTGGCTCGATCGCAGCAACCGCTTTCACCGCACCTTGATGCGCGAAGCCAGGTTGACGGCCGCCGCCCCCGGCGCCGCCAGGAACTGAGGCATTGCCGGTCACGCCGGCGCGGCGGCCAGCAGGCGCTCGATCGCCTGCCACTGACCCGGCGTCACCGGTGTGATCGACAGCCGGTTGCCGCGCCGCAGCACCAGCATGTCGGCCAGCGCCGGCACGCCGCGCAGCTCGGCCAGGCCCAGCAGGCGCGTCTTGCGCAGCGCCTGCACGTCCACCAGCAGCCAGCGCGGGCTGTCGGGCCGGGCGGTGGGGTCGAAGTACGCGGAGCCGGGGTCGAACTGGGTCGGGTCGGCATGGGCGGCGGAGGCCACGCGCGCAATGCCGGCGATGCCCGGCTCGGCACAGCTGGAGTGGTAGAACAGCACGCCGTCGCCCACCCGCATGGCGTCGCGCATGAAGTTGCGCGCCTGGTAGTTGCGCACCCCGGTCCAAGGCACGGTCTGGCCAGGCGCCGCCAGCGCGTCGACGATCGAGCACTCGTCGGGTTCGGATTTCATCAACCAGTACTGGCGCGGCGTCGTCATGGCGCCGATTGTGCCGCCGACAATGCTGGGCATGACCGACCACGCCCACCCCTTCGCCACCCTCACCCCCGACTTCGTGCTGGACGCGCTGGCCGCCCTGGGGCTGATGGGCGATGGGCGACTGATGACGCTCAACTCGTACGAGAACCGCGTCTACCTGGCGCATCTGGAGCCGGGCACGCCGCTGGCCGAGGCGCACCCGGCGGTGGTGCTCAAGTTCTACCGCCCCGGGCGCTGGACGCAGGCGCAGATCGAGGAAGAGCACGCCTTCGCGCGGGAGCTGGCCGCGGCCGAGGTGCCGATGGTGGCGCCCCTGGTGATCGACGGGCGCACGCTGCACCGGCACGGCGACTTCTGGTTCAGCCTGACGCCACGGCGCGGCGGCCGCGCGCCCGAGCTGGGCGACGCCGACACGCTGGCATGGATGGGCCGCTTTCTGGCCCGGCTGCACCTGGTGGGGGCGCGCCAGGCGTTTGTGCACCGCCCCGCGCTCGACCTGCGCAGCCACGGCGTGGAGCCGCGTGAATGGCTGCTGGCGCACGCTGCGCTGCCGCCGGAGGCCGAGCGCGCATGGGCCGAAGTCAGCCAGCATGCTATCGATCACATAGCTGTTGGCGCAGATTGGGCAAGCGCTGAAACCCATTTTGACCATCCAACCCGGCCGATCGCCACGCTGCGTCTGCACGCCGACTGCCATGTCGGCAACATTCTGTGGACGCCGACCGAGCAGCCCGGCGGCGGCCCGCACTTCGTCGATCTGGACGACTGCCGCAGTGGCCCGGCGGTGCAGGACCTGTGGATGCTGCTGGCCGGCGAGCGCGCCGAGCGCCAGCGCCAGCTGGGCGCGCTGCTGGACGGCTACGAGCAGGTGCGCGCGTTCGACCGGCGCGAGCTGGCGCTGATCGAGCCGCTGCGCACGCTGCGACTGATCCACTACAGCGCCTGGTTGGCGCAGCGCGCGCACGACCCGGCCTTTGCCGCAGCCTTTGCCGGCTTCGGCACGCCCGACTACTGGCGCGGCCAGACGGCGCTGCTGCGCGAGCAGATCGAGGCCATGACCGAGCCGCCGCTGTGCGCCTGAGCGCCTGCGCGCGCCGCCGCGCCAGCGGACAACGGCGCGGCCCCGCCCGCTCGATCTTGACGCCGTTCAGGCGCCTGCGCCAAAATACTGACCCCCCAGTCATTAAATGAACACCCTCCAGGACCTCCCGTGCCCGCCGTCCCGGCGCACGCGCCGCAAGCAGGCGCGGCCGGGCGAGCTGCTGGACGCCGCGCTGGCGCTGTTCGTCGAAAAGGGCTTTGCCGCCACCCGGGTGGAAGAAGTCGCCACCCGCGCCGGCGTCTCCAAGGGCACGCTGTTTCTGTACTTTCCCAGCAAGCAGGCGCTGTTCAAGGCCGTGGTGCGCGAAAACGTCGGCCGCCACCTGGATCAGGCGCTGGCCGATCTGGCCAGCTACACCGGCTCCAGCGCCGATCTGCTGCGCGAATTCCTGCGCCGCTGGTGGACCCATTACGGCAACACGCCCGCCGCAGGGCTGTGCAAGCTGATCGTGGTCGAGGTGGCCCACTTTCCCGAACTGGCGCGCGACTACCAGGAGCAGGTGGTGCTGCCCAGCCATGAGCTGCTGCGCCGCGTGCTGGAGCGCGGCATCGCCAGTGGCGAATTCCGCCGCGTCGATGTGGCGCAGACGGTGCCGCTCATCATCGCCCCCCTGCTGCAGCTGGTGCTGTGGCGCCAGTGGCCGGCCGACTGCATGCCGGCGCCAACCTCCGATCCCCAGGCCCTGCTGGCGCAGCACGCCGACCTGCTGCTGCACGGCTTGCGCCCCGACACCGCAACACCATGAATCCGTCCTTCTCCCGTGGGCTCGTCCGGGCCTTGTTGCTGCTGGCCGTGCTGGCCGCCGTGCTGCTGGGCTGGCGCGGCTACCAGGCCCGGCAGGCCAAGGCCCCGGCGCCGGCTGCGGCCGCGGCCAGCGCGCCGGTGATCGAACTGGCCGCGACCGACCTGGCGCACGCACGCCAGGTGGCGCTGGGCACGGACATCCCCATCACCGGCACGCTCAAGGCGGTGCGCTCGGCCCTGGTCAAGGC
>JADHED010000497.1_pt1 | contig 47146 bp, 34 predicted proteins | sample 8952041 | NCBI WGS metagenome assembly JADHED01 (sample SAMN16124423, study PRJNA663239) | bioreactor sludge metagenome | isolation source: sludge (control) | place: India:Bengaluru | collected 2018-09-08 | reverse complement strand
TGGGCCGCCGGCTGGCTGCTGTGGCGCGACTTCACGGGGCGCCGGATCGAGTTCGCCGAGGCGCTGCGCGACCTGCAGGAGGCCGGCGCCGACGGCATCGAGTTCACGCCGCGGCAAGGGGAACTGGAGGCCGCGGGGCTCACCGTCGACCGCGTGAAGGGCCTGCTGCGCGACCACGGGCTGCAGGTCTCCGGGCACTACTTCTCCCTCCCCCTCCCCGACCCCGCCCGGACGGCCGGCGTGATGGCCGACGCGCAGGCCGCGATCGACAGCCTGCTCGCGTTCGGCGCGGCGCACCTGGTCATCGGCCCGCCGTCACCGCCCGCCGACGCCGACCGCCGCGAGTGCATCGCGCGGATGGCCCCGGTGGTGACCGAGATCGGGCGTCGCGCGCGGGCGCACGGCATCCTGACCGGGGTCCATCCGCACCTCAACACGGTCGTGGAGACGCCCGAGGAGACCGACCTGATCCTCTCGCTCTGCGACGAGCGGCACGTCGGCCTCGCGCTCGACACCGGCCACTTCCACCTCGCGGGCGGCGACGTCGCCGGCGCCGTCTCGCGGCACGGCCGGCGGCTGAACTACCTCCACTTCAAGGACGCGGTGCGGCCCTTCGCGCGGCCCGGTTTCTTCACGAACCTGCGCGAGCTGGGCCGCGGCGAAGTAGACTTCCCCACCGTGATGCGCACGCTCGCCGAGGTCGGGTACCGGGGATGGATCAACGTGGAGCAGGACGTCACGGCGACCACGCCCCGCGACTCGCTCCGCACGAGCCTGCGCTACGTGCGCGAGGTGCTCGACCGGCGGTGACGCGACGCGCCGGCCGGCCCGTCCAGACCCGAGGGTGAACCGTGACCGATGCAGGAAGGCCGAAGGCCCCGGTGTGGCCCACGCGCGAGATGGCCGGCGGGCTGCTCGCGTGCGTGCTCGTCGCCGTCGCCTCCTACCTCTCGCACCTCCACCTCTACAACCGCATCAGCGCGCTGCTGTGGGCCTTCATCTACAGCATCGTGCTCGTGAACCTGGCGCCGCCGTCGGCCCGGACGCTGGCGGGCGCCAACTACGCCGCCAGCACGCTCCTGCGGTTCAGCATCGCGCTGCTCGGCCTCACCGTCAGCGCGCTCGCGTGGGTGCAGATGGGCGTGATCGGCCTGGTGCAGGTGCTGGTGGTCGTGGCCTTCGCGATGCTCAGCGGCCTCTATCTCGGCCGGGCCATGGGCCTCAGCGACTCGCTCGCGAGCCTGATCGCGGCGGGCACCGGCATCTGCGGCGCCTCCGCGATCGCCGCCACCGGACCCGCGATCGACGCCAAGGACGAGGAGATGGGCATGGCCGTCGCCTGCGTCACGCTCTTCGGGCTGGCGGCGATGGTGCTCTACCCCTTCCTGTTCACGCACACCATCGTCGGCGAGTGGCTGCACCGGTCGCCGGTGGCCGCCGGCGTCTGGTGCGGCACGGGCATCCACGAGACCGCCCAGGTGGTGGGCGCCGCGTCGCAGATCGGCGATCAGGCCCTGGCGATGGGCATGGTGACCAAGTCGGTGCGGATCTTCTCGATCGCCCCGGTCGTCGTCATCCTGGCGGCGCTGTTCCACCGCCGCCGCGGCGGCGGCGCGGCAAGCGGCCGCACCGTGCCGGTCTTCGCCCTGTGCTTCGTCGCCCTCACGCTGGTGAACTCGGCGCTGCTCGCCTGGCCGCCGACGCAGGCGACGTGGGGACCGTTCGTGAAGGGGTACGTGGCCCCGGCGGTGACCTTCCTCCTGGCGGTCTCCTTCGCCGGCGTCGGCGCCAAGGTGCGCTTCGCCTCCTTCGCGTCGCTGGGCCTCAAGGCCTTCGTGACGGGCCTCGTGGTGTCGCTGCTCACCGCCCTCCTCGCGCTCGCGCTCGTCGTGTTCGTGTACATGCCCGCCAACGGGCTGTGAGGCGCCGCGCCGCGATGGCCGGGCTGGCGCGGGGCGGGGACGCGCGCCGGCCGGTCGCCCGCTGTTGCTATACTGGGCGACGCTGTCTCCGCGCTCGTCCCACCCAGAGGATCCACCCTTGAGACCCATCGTCCCCTTCGCTCTTGCCGCGCTCCTGCTGGCTGGCTGCTCCAAGGCGCCGGCCCAGTCCACGACGACCACCGCCACCGCCACGCCCGCCAGCACGCAGGCCCCCGCCGCGCCCCCCGGGACCCAGGCCGCCCCGGCGGCGCCCGCGCCCGCGAAGCCGGTGCCGGCCACCCTGCCCGAGGTGATCGCACGGGTGAACGGCGAGGAGATCAAGCGGGCGGAGTTGCAGGACGCCATCGCCTCGCTCGAGGGCCAGGCCGGCCGGCCCGTGCCGCCCGAGGAGCGCGACCAGGTCTTCCGCGCCGTGCTCGACCAGCTGGTCACCGGCCACGTGCTGCTGCAGGAGTCGCGGAGCCGCAAGGTCACGGTCCCCGACGCCGACATCGAGACGCGGATCGGCGAGCTGCGGCAGCGCTTCGCCACCGAGGACGAGTTCAAGAAGGCGCTCGCCTCCCGCAACCTCACCGTGGAGCGCATCCGCGAGGAGCTGCGCAAGCAGCTCGTCATCGAGAAGATGATCGAGGCCGAGGTGACGCCGCAGGTGTCGGTGAACGACCAGGACGTGAAGAAGTTCTACGACGAGAACCCGGCCCAGTTCCAGCAGCCGGAGCGCTTCCGCGCGAGCCACATCCTGGTGATGGTGCCGCAGGGCGCCACGCCCGAGCAGAAGCAGGAGGCGCGCGCGAAGATCGACGGCGTGCTGAAGCAGGTGAAGGCCGGCGGCGACTTCGCCGAGCTGGCCAAGGCGAACTCCCAGGACGGCAGCGCCTCGCAAGGCGGCGACCTCAACTACTTCTCGCGCGGCCAGATGGTGGAGCCGTTCCAGAAGGCGGTGGAGTCGCTGCAGGTCGGCCAGGTGAGCGAGGTGGTCGAGACGCAGTTCGGCTTCCACATCGTGAAGCTCACCGACAAGCAGGCCGGCCGCACGGTCCCGCTCGCCGAGGTGAACCGCAAGATCGCCGACTACCTGGTGATGCAGCAGAAGCAGCAGCGCGCCACCGGCTTCGTCGAGGGCCTGCGGGCGAAGAGCAAGGTGGAGATCCTCATCTGACGCCGTGACGAGCGAGCTGATCGCGGCCATCGCCGGCGTGCTGGGGCGGGGCGAACGCGCCGCCCTGGTGACCATCGTGCGCACGGGCGGCTCCACGCCGCAGCGCGTGGGCGCCAAGATGCTCGTCCACGAGGACGGGCGCCTCGTGGGCACCATCGGCGGCGGCTGCTACGAGAACGACGCCGCCGGCAAGGCCCGGCTGGTGCTCGCCTCGGGCCAGCCGCAGCTCGTGCACTACGAGCTCAACGACGACCTCGCCGAGGAGTCGGGGCTCATCTGCGGGGGACGGATGGACGTCTTCATCGAGCCGGTCGCGCCCCCACCCGACCTCTACGTCGTCGGCGCGGGCCACGTGGGGTTCCACGTCGCGCGCCTGGCGGCGTCGGTGGGCTTCCGCGTCCACGTCATCGACGACCGCTCGGCCTTCGCCAATGCCGAGCGGGTCCCCGACGCGGCCGAGGTGGTGGTGGACGACATCCCGGCGTGGCTCACGCAGGCCGCCCTGCCGCGGGGCAGCCACGTGGTGGTGGTGACGCGGGGCCACCGGCACGACCTCGACGCCGTGCGCGCGCTGGCCTGCCGCGATCTCGCCTACCTCGGCCTGATCGGGTCGCGCGCGAAGGTGGCCCGCCTCTTCGAGACCCTGGTCGAGGAAGGCGTCCCGCAGGACGCGCTGCGCCGCGTCCACGCGCCGATCGGCCTCGACATCGGGGCCGTCACCCCCGAGGAAATCGCGATCAGCATCGTCGCCGAGTTGATCGCGGTCCGCCGCGGGCGCCTCACGTATCGCGACGGGGCGCGCGGCGACGACGCGGCGCGCGCGATGCGCTGGACGCCACCCGCGCTCGCTCCGAAGTCGTCGGGCACCGCCTGAGCCCCCGGGCCCGACCGCCCGCCCGAACGCACGTCGGGCCCGCACGCGCCGTACCGGCCGGGCGCGCCCGCCGCCGAGGCCCGCCATGTCTGCCCTGCTCATCCGACACGCCCGCATCCTCACCCTGGACGACGCGCTGACCGAGGTCGACGGCGACCTGCTCGCCATCGACGGCCGCATCGTCGCGGTGGGCGCGGTCGCCCCGTCCCTGGTGCCGGCCGAGGTCCGCGTCGTGGACGCGCGCGGCGGCTGGCTGCTGCCCGGCTTCGTCCAGTCGCACGTGCACCTGTGCCAGACCCTGTTCCGGGGCCTCGCCGACGACATGCCGCTACTCGAGTGGCTGCGGCAGCGCGTGTGGCCGCTCGAGGCCGCGCACCGCCCCGACACGCTGCGGACGGCCGTGCGGCTGGCCGCCTGGGAACTGCTGCGCGGCGGCACCACCACGGTGCTGACGATGGAGACCGTGCACGACACGGACGCGGTGATCGAGGCCGTCGTGGAGACCGGCCTGCGCGCCACGATCGGCAAGTGCATGATGGACGACGCGCGGACGCCCGACATGCCGGGACGCCTGCAGGAGGCCACGCGCGCCTCGATCGACGAGAGCCTCGCGCTGCACCGGCGGTGGCACGGCGCGGCCGGCGGCCGCGTGCGCGTGGCGCTCGCGCCGCGCTTCGCCGTGTCGTGCACCCGCGACCTGCTCGAGGAGGTGGGCCGGCTCTCCGCGCAGCAGGGCGTGCTCGTCCACACCCACGCCTCGGAGAACCGCGACGAGGTGGCCTACGTGCGGCAGAAGTCGGGGCTGGCCAACATGGCCTACCTCGAGGCCGTCGGCCTCGCCTCGCCGCGGCTGTGCGCGGCGCACTGCGTCTGGGTGGACGAGGCCGAGCAGGACCTGATGGCGGGCCGGGGCGTCAAGGTGCTGCACTGCCCTGGCTCGAACCTCAAGCTCGGCTCGGGCCTCGCCCCGGTCGTGGAGCTGCGGCGGCGGGGCATCGGCGTGTCGCTCGGCGCCGACGGGGCGGCCTGCAACAACCGCCTCGACATGTTCACCGAGATGCGGCTCGCGGCGACGCTGCAGGCGGTGCGGGCCGGCGCCGGCGCGCTCACCGCGCGCGACGCGCTGTGGATGGCCACGCGCGAGGGCGCGCGCGCCCTCGGGCTCGACGCCGAGATCGGCAGCCTCGAGCCCGGCAAGCGCGCCGACCTGCAGGTGATCGACCGCGACCGCGGCGGCCTGGCCCCGGGTGGCGACGCGTGGTCGACGATCGTCTACGCGGCCGGGCCGGAGCACGTGCGGACGGTGGCGGTGGATGGCCGGGTGCTGGTGGACGACTTCTGCGTGCAGCACCTCGACGAGGCGGAGGTGGTCGCCGAGGCGCGCCGGGCGCAGCGCGCGCTGCTCGGCCGCGCCGGTCTGCTATAATGCCGGCTTAGCACTCTGGTGCTGCGACTGCTAATGAGCCCGACGCATCCCCGGGCCGCGGGTCCAGCGGCCCCCGACCTCTCGGACCGTTCCCGCCGCGTGCTGTCGCTGCTCGTGCGCGAGTACATCGAGCACGGCGAGCCGGTGTCCTCGCTGTGGCTCGCCAGCCACGCGGGGCTGCAGGTGTCCTCCGCGACGGTGCGCAACGTGCTCGCCCGCCTCGAGGAACTCGGCCTGGTGCACCAGCCCCACACCTCGGCCGGGCGCGTGCCCACCGACCTGGGCTACCGCGTCTACGTGGACATGCTGCTCGAGTGCAAGCGGCAGCGCCGCCCGGCGCCGGAGTTCGAGGCCCTGGTGCGGCAGTCGGGCAGCCTCGGCGAAGCGCTGTCCACCGCCTCGCACGAGCTGTCGCGGACCCTCAAGTGCGTGAGCTTCGCGCTCGCCCCGGCGAGCGCGTCCACGACGCTGCGGCGCGTGGACTTCGTGGCGCTCGACCCGCGGCACGTGCTGGTGGTCCTGGTGTCGGCGGCGAGCCAGGTGGTGCACAAGGTGGTGGACCTCCCCGAGGACGAGCCCATCGGGCCGCAGGACCTGGTGCGGGCCGCGAACTACCTGAACGCGGAGTTCGCGGGGCAGCCGCTCGAGGCCATCCGCGCCGCCATCCTCGCCCGGCTGTCGGAGGATCGCCTCCTCTACGACCGCCTCATGGCGCGCGCCCTCACGCTGGCGTCGAGCACGCTGCAGCAGGTGCCCAGCGAGCCCGAGCTCGTGGTCACCGGCATGTCGTCGCTGGTGGACGAGTCGGTGCCCGAGGACCGCAGCCTGCCGCTCGCGGCGCTGCGGACGCTGCTGGGGATGATCGAGGAGAAGCACCGCCTCGTGCAGCTGCTGAGCGGCTACATCGAGGGCCCGGGGCTGACGGTGGTGATCGGCGCCGAGCACTCGACCCCGGCCCTGCAGTCGCTCAGCCTCGTGGCCTCCACCACCGAGGAGGAGGGGCGCATCACCACCGTGGGCGTGATCGGCCCCACGCGGATGCGGTATTCGCGGACGATCGCCGCCGTCGAGTCGACGGCGCTCGCGGTGGGCCGCAAGCTGGTCGACGGCAACTGACCCCACCCGGCCCGTCGCTCCTCGCGACGGCCGGCTTCGCAGGACTTCCCAGGACATGACGATGTCGGATGAGCAGGTGTCGCGGCGCGACGAGGTGGCCCCGGAGCCCGTCGAGGCGCCGCCGACCGAGACCGAGGCGCTCGCCAGAGAGCGCGACCACTTCAAGGACCTGCTGCTGCGCAGCACCGCGGAGTTCGACAACTACCGCAAGCGCGTGGAGCGCGAGCGCCGCGAGACGATCGAGCAGGCCAACGCGGACCTGATCCGCGACCTGCTGCCGCTGCTCGACGACCTCGAGCGCGCGGCCCGCGCCGACGCCGGCGACCACGTCGAGGCCTATCGCCAGGGCGTCTCGCTCATCGGCAAGCGCTTCGCGGACCTGCTGGCGGCCCGCGGCGTGACCGCGCTCGACCCGCTCGGCGCGCCCTTCGACCCGCACGAGCACGAGGCGATCGCCCGCGAGGCCCGCGAGGGCGTGGCCGAGGGCGCGGTGATCGAGGTGCTGTCGCTCGGCTACAAGCTGAAGGACCGGCTGCTGCGGCCGGCCGTCGTGAAGGTGGCGGCGTGAGCGGCAAGCGCGACTTCTACGAGGTGCTCGGCGTCGAACGCGGCGCCACCGACCAGGAGATCAAGAGCGCCTACCGCAAGCTCGCCCTCAAGTACCACCCGGATCGCAACCCCGGCGACAAGGCCGCCGAGGAGAAGTTCAAGGAGGCGGCCGAGGCCTACGCCGTGCTCGCCGACGCCGAGAAGCGCGCCGCCTACGACCGCTTCGGCCACGCCGGCCTCGGCGGGCCCGCCGGCGGCGGCCCGGGCTTCGACCCCACGATCTTCGCGGACTTCGGCGACATCCTCGGCGGGCTCGGCGACATCTTCGGGTTCGGCGACGTCTTCGGCGGCGGACGCCGGCGCGGCGGCGCGCAGCGAGGCGCCGACCTGCGGTACGACCTCGAGATCTCCTTCAAGGAGGCCTACGAGGGCGCGGAGACGACGATCCAGATCCCGCGCGAGGAGACCTGCGACGGCTGCAAGGGCAGCGGCGCGGCGGCGGGCACCTCGCCCGAGGTGTGCCGGCAGTGCGGCGGCTCGGGCCAGTTGCGCTTCCAGCAGGGCTTCTTCACCGTGGCCCGCACCTGCGGCGCCTGCCGCGGCATGGGCCGCGTCATCACCAAGCCGTGCACGTCGTGCCGCGGCGCCGGCCGCATCGCGCGCGAGCGCAAGCTCACGGTGAAGGTGCCCGCCGGCATCGCCACCGGCCAGCGGCTGCGCCTCTACGGCGAGGGCGAGTCGGGCTTCGCCGGCGGGCCCGCCGGCGACCTCTACGTCGTGGTGCACGTGCAGGACCACGCGCGCTTCCGCCGCGACGGCGACGACCTCTACTGCGACCTCGCCGTGCCCTTCCCCACGCTCGCCCTCGGCGGCAAGGTGGACGTCGAGACGCCGGCTGGCCCCGAGTCGCTCGACGTCCCCGAGGCCACGCCGTCCGACACCACCTTCCGGCTGCGCCACAAGGGCATGCCCAACGTGGCGGGGCGCGGCCACGGCGACTTCTTCGTCACGGTGAAGGCGCAGGTGCCGAAGAAACTCACCCGCGACCAGCGCCGCCTGCTCGAGGAACTCCGCGCCAGCCTCGGCGGGGAGTCGGCCGCCGCCCCCACCGAAGACGGCGACAAGCCGTTCTTCGAGCGCGTGAAGGACATCTTTGGCTGACGCCGCCCCCGCGCCTCGTTCCTGGCCCGCAATCGACCTCGAGCTGCGCCCGGACGCGGCGGCCCCGGCCGACCTCGACGACCGCCTCGCCCTCGCCTTCGACGACGTGGCCGCGGTGGCGGTGGACGGCGACGGCGCGCGCCGCTGGCGCGCCTACTTCGACACGGCGGACGCGCGACAGCGGGCGCTCGCCGAACTCGCCGGGATCCTCGGGCCGTCGTTCCGCCTTGCGCCCGCCGACGTCGAGGACGAGGGCTGGGCGGTGAAGGTCCAGCAGGACCTCGGCCCGGTGCGCGCGGGCCGCTTCCTCGTCGCCCCGCCCTGGGACGTCCCGGTCCCGGCGCCCGACGAGGTGCTCATCGTCATCGAACCCTCGGTCGGCTTCGGCACCGGGCACCACCAGTCCACCCGCCTCTGCCTCCGGGCGCTGGAGCGGCTCGCGGTCGCCGGGCGCACGGTGGCCGACATCGGCACCGGATCGGGCGTCCTCGCCATCGCCGCTGCCCGCCTCGGGGCGCGGTCCGTGCTGGCCCTCGACCACGACGAGGACGCCGTGGGTGCCGCCCGCGACAACGTCGCGCGCAACGGCGCGGCCGGCGTGGTCTCGTGCGCGGTGGCCGACATCGCCACCGCCGACGTGGGCCGCCACGACATCGTCATCGCCAACCTCACCGTCCACCTGCTGCGGCGCTTCGCCCGCCAGATCGCCGCCTCGCTGCGTGGCGGCGGCACCCTCGTCACCAGCGGCTTCACCACCGACCAGGTGGCGCTCGTCCTCGACGCGTTCCCCGGCGTCGTCGTCGTGGCGCGCGACGAGGAGGACGACTGGGCGAGCCTTACGGTAGAAAATAGAAAATAGAAAATAGGAAATAGGAAGTAGGAAGTAGGAAGTAGGAAGTAGGAAGTAGGGAGTAGGAAGTAGGAAGTAGGAAGTAGGAAGTAGGAAGTAGGAAATAGGGGGTAGGGGGCGGGACGCCGCAGGGGCCAGGCACGCCTGGCCCGCCTCCGCGAAGATCGGGAAATCGAGGGGACGGTGATAGGGTATCGGCCCGGGGCCTCCCCCGCCCCGGAGGTGCCTCGATGGTCCGCCCGGCCCGCGCGTCGCTCGTCTGCCTGTCGTTCGTCCTGCCCCTCCTCGCCCTCGACGTCGCCCCGGCCCGCGCCCAGTCGCTGCCCACCGTGGTCGTGCTCGCCACGGGCGGCACCATCGCCGGCGCCGGCGACACCGCCACCGGCGCGGCCTACGCGTCGGCACGCCTGGGCGTGGACCGCCTGATCGCCGCCGTGCCGCAGGCCGCGACGCTCGCGACGCTGCGCGGGGAGCAGGTGGCCAGCGTCGGCTCGCAGGACATGAGCGACGCCATCTGGCTGTCGCTCGCGCGGCGCATCGATGCCGTGCTGGCCGAGCCCGGCGTGGCCGGCGTCGTCGTCACGCACGGCACCGACACGCTCGAGGAGACCGCCTGCTTCCTCGACCTCGTCCTCGCCTCGCCCAAGCCCGTGGTGTTGACCGCCGCGATGCGTCCGGCGACGGCGCTCTCCGCCGACGGCCCGCTGAACTTCTACAACGCCGTGGCCGTGGCGGCCAGCCCGGCCTCCGCGGGACGCGGCGCGCTCGTCGTGATCAACGACGAGATCCACGGCGCGCCGGGCGTCACCAAGTCCTCCACCACCGCGGTGGACACGTTCGTCTCCCCCACGCGCGGCCTGCTCGGCACGGTCAGCTACGGCGCCATCGAGTTCTTCGGCGAGCCACGCCGCCGCGCCGCCTCTCCCCCGCCGTTCCCGTTGGGTGACCACACGTCCCTGCCGCGCGTCGACATCGTCTACGCGCACGCGGGCATGGACGGCACCCGGGTCGACGCGGCGGTGGCCGCCGGCGCGCGCGGCATCGTCGTGGCGGGCGTCGGCAACGGCAACATGTCGGCCGCCGCGCTCGAGGCGCTGGGCCGCGCCGCCCGTCGGGGCGTGCTCTGCGTGCGCGCCAGCCGTGTGCAGCACGGGGCGGTCGCGCGCAACGTCGAGGTGGACGACGATGGGCTGGGGCTCGTCGCGGCCGACGAACTGAACCCGCAGAAGGCGCGGGTGCTGCTGAAGCTCGCGCTGCTGGCTCAACTGCCGCCCGCCGGCGTGCAACGCCTGTTCGCCAACTACTGAGCCGTCCGTCCCGGGCGCGCGTGCAGCCCTGCCGCCGCGCGCGCGCCACGCTGAAGGGCCCGTTCGCCTCCACGTCCTCCCATGCGCACATCACGCCTGCTCGCCGTCACCTCCCTCGCGCTCGCCGCCGGACTCGCGTCCGGGCTCCTGGCGCAAGCGCCTTCGACGCCGCTGGCCCCGCCAGACGCCGCTCTCGTGCTGCAACACACGCGCGTGCTGTCGTCCGGCGAGTTCGAGGGGCGGTTGCCCGGCACGCCCGGCGAGGAGAAGACCGTCCGCTACATCGCCGAGCAGTTCGCGAAGTACGGGCTGACGCCGGCCGCACCCGACGGCACGTTCATGCAGCCCGTGCCGCTCGTGGGCGTCACGGGCACGCCGTCGCCGCTGACGGTGCGCGCCGGGGACACCACACGCACGCTGGCCGTACGCGACGAGGTCGTCGCATGGACCAGGCGCCAGGTCCCCGAGGTGCGTCTCGACGGCTCCGAGATGGTGTTCGTCGGCTACGGGGTGGAGGCCGCGCAGTTCGCGTGGGACGACTACAAGGGCGTGGATCTCGCGGGCAAGACGATGGTGGTGCTCATCGGGGATCCGCCCGTGCCCGACCCGAAGGACCCCTCGCAGCTGGACCCCGCGACCTTCGGCGGGCGCGCGATGACCTACTACGGCCGGTGGACCTACAAGTTCGACATGGGCGCCGCCCGGCGCGCGGCCGGCGTGCTCATCGTCCACGAGACGGGGCCCGCCGGCTACGGCTTCTCCATCGTCCAGGGACGGCTGGCCGAGCAGTTCGACCTGCGCGCCGACGATCGCAACCAGGGCCGCCCCGCGGTCGAGGGCTGGGTGACGCTCGACGCGGCGCGGGCGATGTTCGCAATGGCCGGCCACGACCTCGACGCGCTGAAGGCGCGGGCCGCCCGGCGCGACTTCGCGCCCGTGCCGCTGGGGCTGCGGGCCGACCTGCGGATCGAGAACCGCCTGCGGCCGGTGGACTCGCGCAACGTCGTCGGCAAGCTGGAAGGCAGCGACCCGGCGCGGCGCGACGAGTGCGTCGTGTTCACCGCGCACTGGGACCATTTCGGCCACGGCTCCCCCGTCAACGGCGAGACCATCCGCCACGGCGCCCTCGACAACGCCACCGGCGTGGCGGGGCTGCTCGAGATGGCGCGCCTGTTCGGGTCGGCCCCGCGGCGGCCGCCGCGGACGCTGCTGTTCGTGTCGGTGACGGCCGAGGAACAGGGCCTGCTCGGATCCGAGTACTACGTGCGCCGCCCGGTGGTGCCGCTCGCGAAGACGCTCGCGGTGCTCAACTTCGAGATGCTGAACGTCTACGGCCGCACCAGCGACCTCACGGTGTACGGGCTCGGCGCCTCCGACCTGGACGACTACCTGCGCGCGGCGGCCGCGCGCCAGGGCCGCGAGCTGCGTCCCGACCCGGCGCCCGAGCAGGGCTGGTTCTACCGCTCCGACCACTTCCCCTTCGCGCGCGCGGGCGTGCCGGCCACGTGGGCGGGCGGCGGCGACCGCTTCATCGGCAAGGACGCGGAGTACGGGAAGCGCATGCGCGACGAGTACGTCGCCAATCGCTACCACAAGCCGGCCGACGTGGTGCGCCCCGAGTGGGACCTCGCGGGTGGCGTCGAGGACCTGCAGGTGTACGCGGACGTCGCGTGGGCCGTGGCGCACGCCACGGCGTTCCCCGCGTGGAAGCCCGGCGCCGAGTTCGCGGCCGCGCGCGAGAAGTCGCTCGCGGCGGCACCGCGGCAGTGACTCAGCTGACGATGCCGAGCGGCGTGAAGGTGCGCCAGCCGCCGCGCGTGAAGTCGGGCACGTCCACGACCGACCCGCCGCGCGCCACCGACAGCTCGCTGAGCGGCGCGATGGCGCTCCACGCGGCCGCGTCGTAGACGTCCTGGTCGAGCGGGAGACCCTTGCGCAGGCACTGCACGAGGCGCCACAGCATCACGAAGTCCATGCCGCCGTGGCCGCCCACCTTCTGCGCGACCTCGCCCACGCGCTGCCACAGCGGGTGGTCGAAATCGGCGTACCACTTCGCCATGTCGGTGTCCCACTTGTGGACGTCGGTGCGGCCCTCCACGGCGATGCGTGACGGGAACCCCGCGAAGGCGCCGCGCGTGCCCTGCACGTGGTTGTGGCGCGAGTAGGGGCGCGGCGTGGACACGTCGTGCTGCACCATGATCGTGCGGCCCCGCGCGGTCTTCACCAGGCTCGTGTTCATGTCGCCGCAGCGATAGCGCGCGCGGTTGCGCGGGTGGTCGGGCGGGAACTCCCGGGCCGCGTACTGGGCGAGGCCGAGCGACGGGCTGCTCATCGAGACGAGGGTGCCGAACGCGTCGCCACGGTTGACGTCCAGGAACTGGGCGACGGGGCCCAGCCCGTGCGTCGGGTAGACGTTGCCGTCGCGCCGCTCGTAGTGGGCCAGGCGCCAGCTGCCGGTGCCCCACTCGATCTGCTTCGCCTGGAAGCGGAGGTCGTGGATGTAGGACGCCTCGGCGTGGGTGAGGTCGCCGAACAGGCCCTGGCGGCACATGTTCAGCACCATCAGCTCGTCGCGCCCGTAGCAGACGTTCTCGAGCATCATGCAGTGCCGGCGCGTGGCCTCCGCCGTGTCCACCAGCTGCCAGCACTCGTCGAGGGTGACCGCCGCCGGCACCTCGATGAAGACGTGCTTGCCGGCGCGCATGGTCGCGACGGCCTGCTCCACGTGCTGTTCCCAGGGCGTGGAGAGGATCACCGCATCCACGTCGGGCCGGTCGAGCAGGCGCAGGTAGTCGCGCTGGCCGTCGCCGAAGGCGGCCGCGGGCCGCCGTCCGGCCTTCGCCAACGTGGCGACCGCCTGCCCGAGCGCCGGCGCCCACGGGTCGCACAGGGCCGTGACCTCGCAGCCCTCGATGCGCAGGAGCGCCTCGAGGTGCATCGCGCCGCGCTCGCCGAGGCCCACCAGGCCCCAGCGCACGACGTCGAGCGGCGGCGCCACGAGGCCGTTCACGCGTGCGCCCGCCCCGGCCTGCGGCGCCTGGGCCGACGCCCGCGCGCCGGCCGCGATCGTCGCGGCGGCCCCCCCGACGGTCCTCAGGAATCCGCGGCGACTGCGATCGACCTGGCTGGACATCACGGCGTCCTTTCCCCCGGCTGCGACAGCACCACGCCCGGTCCCGCGCCGGTGACGAAGAAGTGGGCGGCGGCGGCCCGCCCGGGAAATGCCTGCACGTAGCGCTCTCGCCAGCCTGCCGCGACGCGAGCGGCCTGCGCCGCCTCGACGAGCGCCCACACGCTGCCGCCGAACCCGGCGCCGAAGGGCGAGGCCGCGAGCGCCCCGGCTTCGCGCGCCAGGTCGGTGAGCGCGGCGGTCTCGGGCACGAGGTTCGCCAGGCCGCGCACGCCGGCCAGGTGCGAACGCAGCACGAAGACGCCAAAGGTGGCGGTGTCGCCGCGCGCCAGGGCCGCGGCCCCCGCCGGGACGATCTCCGCGCTCTCCTCGGCGAACTGATCCAGGCGCGCCAGCAGCGCCGCCCGCAGCGCCGCATCGTCGACCACCGCGGCGACGATGGCCCACATCTCGCGACGGGCCTCGGGCGAGGCGTCGAGCGCCTCGGCGAGCGTCCGGTCGCGGCGGCCGGTCACGCGGTTCCAGGTGGCCACCAGGTCGGCGGCGAGCGCTGACGCCCTGTTGTACTCCTGGAGCGCGGCGCCGGTCTTCTCGGCCGCCACGCCGGAGGCCGCCACCACGAAGGCCAGGTCCCGCGGCAGCGCGACGGTGCGTTCGAGGCGCGGCGGGCAGAACCGCCACTGGCCGAGCGTGCCGGCCACGCTCGTCAGGATGGCGACGTGGTCCTCGCTGCCGCCGAAGGTGCCGACGCCGTGGTCGCCGGGAAGCGTGCCGAAGCCATGGCCGTTCTCGATGGTGGCGAGATAGGCGGCGAGGTCCTCGGGACCGGCGATGTGGTGGCGCCAGAGCGGCTGCTCGCGCAAGCCGCCGGCCTCGATGACGGCGAGGGCCACCGTAACGACGAGGGCGCTCGAACTGCTCAGACCGGCGGCGCGCGGCAGGTCGCTGCCCAGCGCGAGGTCCACGCCCGTCGCCGCGTCGGGGAAGTGTCGCCGGAGCCGCCGCACGGCCGCGTGCACGTAGGTGGCGCCGCCGGGGCCGCGCGCCTCGCCGCCGTCCTCGCCCGGAGGCGGCACCACGAGCGTGGCCCCGTTGACGACGTCGACCACCCTGACCGTGCCATCCGCGCGCGCGCGCCAGCGCGCCACGAAGCCGCGCTCGCAGGCGCACACCAGGCTGCGCCCGCCCGCGTAGTCGGTGTGCTTGCCGAGCACCTCGATGCGCCCGGGCACGTAGAGCGCCCCTTCGCGCGCGCCGCGGGCCGGCGGCGGCTCGACCGCCGGGAGCGCCGCGTGGACCCGGGCCAGCAGGTCCAGCTTCTGCGCGCACGCGGCCTCGGAGAGCCCGGCCGCGCGCAGGCGCGCCGCGAAGGGTTCGGTCACAGGGACACCTCGACGCCGCGGAGGCGTGCGGCCACGGGGGCGATGTCGGCGCGCGACGACAGGTCGAGCACGGGCAGCGCGCAGCGCGCCACGCCGAAGACGACGCCCTCGCGCACCGCGAGGGCGACGGCCTCCGGCAGTTCCAGCTCGCCGCGGACGGACGGCGTCACCCGTCGGCACGCGTCGAAGATGCAGGCGTCGAACGCCCACAGCGTCATGCTGACGAGCGGCCGGTGGCCGAAGCGGGCGGCCTCCTCCGGCGAGGGCTTCTCCACGATCGCCCGCAGTCGCCCCTGCCCGTCCACGTCGAGGAGGGCGTACCGCAGGGCCCGCGCCGGCTCGATGTGCCCGTCGCGGACGAGCGCGTCGCGCTCGAAGGCGACGAGCCCGGGCGGCAGCAGCGCGGCCGCCAGGCGCAGCGCCTCCACCGGGTAGTAGTTGTCCGAGTTGATGACGAGGAACGGGCGGTGCGCCACGGCGCCCTCGGCCGCCAGCACCGCGTCGGCCGTGCCGCGCGGCTCGGCCTGCACGGCGAAGTGCACGCGCACCCGCGACGGGCGCGCGTCGCGCTCGTAGCGGTCACGCAAGGCGTCGTGCTCGGGGCCGACGACGAGGATCACGTCCGCGATGCCGGCGTCGGCGAGCGCCGACAGCACGTAGTCGAGGAAGGGCCGCCCCACCGGGATCAGCGCCTTCACGCCGGAGTCCGCCACCCGCGCCTGCTCGGCGTCGGCCAGCGTCGTGGTCGAGGCGGCGCGCATGCGCGTGCCGAGCCCGCGCGCGAGGATGACGGCCGTGGTCGTCACGCGGGGATTATGGCCGCTGGTCACGACCGGGCGCAACGCGCGGCCCATCGTGACGGCGCCATCTCCGGACCGCGCGATGGCCGGGGCGGCCGCGCCGATGGGGATCCGCCCGGAACCGGGGCCATCCACGGCCGAGTTCCCCTTGGCACGCGCCCGCCGAAGTCGCGAAAGGCCGTACACGCAGGACGGGAGGCGCCCCGCCGGGGCGCCTCCCGCCTCCGCGTCGTGATGCGTGGGACCGAGGTCAGAACCGGTAGGCCAGCCCCAGGAAGCCGATGTGCGCGTCGTAGCTCGGCGCCAGGTAGGTACCGAGGTTGAAGAGCCGGTTGCCCCACTGGAACGAGCGGGAGGTGTCACGCAGCAAGGTGTCTGCGCCGACCGCCTCCACCCAATGCCCGATGCCACCCTCCTGCCAGTCGGTGAGCCGGTACGACTCGTAGCTGTAGCCCACGACCGCCGTCAGCATGCGGATCGGGATCTCGAACCGCATGTTGAACACGTGCAGGTCCTGCGTGCTCGCCGGCGGCGACGAGAACGCGAACTGATGGTTCGGGGCGAACGGCGTGCCGTCCCAGTTCGTGACCCCGAACCCGGCGTAGGTGATGTCGACGCTGGCCAGCGACATCGTGTAGTCGGCCACCATCGTCACCCGCTCCGGCACCAGCTGCAGTGTGGTCCCGAGCCCGCCGCTCCAGGTCGTGTCGTCGAAGTCGGCCGTCCACTGGCTGCCGGCGCGCGTCCACGGCCCCAGTTCCGCGGTGGCGATGGCGCTCGGGTTCTGCTTGTTGTTCTCGTTGAACTCCAGCGACCGCTCGAGCATCGTCCCCTTGTCGTAATTGAGGAAGGCGTTGAAGCTGACCCGCGGGTTGGGCTGGACGAACAGGTCGACGCCGTACCGCAGGCGCGTGTCCTCGAGGAACCCGAGCTGGTCGCCGGGCGTGGTGGCGTTCTGTTCGGCGAGGCCCGTGCCCAGCAGCGGCTGCGATGGCTGCACGTCGGCGTCGAAGTCGTCCTTGCGGTACCGGACGAAGGCCGAGACGGCGAACGTCTCGCCAGGCGCCAGGTTCACCGTGAAATCCACCTGCTGGCGCTGGCGATCGATCACGTCGAAGCGCCGCATGTCTGGATGGTTGTCGAAGGTGACGGCCGGGTTGTTGTTGTCGGGGTTGTCGGCCGCGGTATACCAGTAGCCCTCGTGCGTCACCTCGTTGTTGTATTCGGTGCCGGCCCGCAGCCCGAGCAGGTAGCGCAACTGCATCGAGACCGTGGGCGTCGGGCGCACGCGCAGCCCGGCCCGCAGCACGTTCTCGGTGGTGTCGGCCTCGCGGTGCGCGTAGTTCTTGTTCTCCCGCTGGTAGCCAAGGGTCAGGCGGCTCCGGCCAGGCAGGCGCATCGTCGCATCGGCGCCGGCCTGCGTGCGGTCCCACGCGTGGGCCACGCTGATCCGCTTGTTCACGAAGGACGACGTGCCGTTGAGGTTGCTGGTGTCCTGCGTGACGTATTGCCATTGGGACGCCGGCGTGTCGTTGTTCAGGTCGTAGCGCCGCAGGAAGGCACGCAGGTTCACCCCGGCCCAGGGGTTCACCACGTAGTCGGCATTGAAGGCCTTGGTCGAGATGTCCCCCTGGGCGGTCTGCCGGGGCAGCGGGCGGTTCACGCCGCTGTGGCTCGCGTACGGCAACAGCGCGGTGTCCTGGTCGTACTGTCCGAGCGCCACCGACGCGGAGAGGCGGCTGTCACGAGGCAGGTTGACCCCGCCGCTGACCGTCGCCAGGTGCTGCGTGTTGTCGGGCGGCAGCGGGCGCGCGCCCACCGTGGCCACGAGGCGGTCCCACACGTCGAAGTCGGCCCCGGGCGCCGCCGTCGTGTAGACGTTCTCCCACCGCAGCGTGTCGATCGCGTTGGCGAATTGCGAGAACAGGTACTCGCCCCGCAATTGGTACGCCCCGCCGTCGTGCTCGGCGGCGAGCGTCACGTCGTGGGTGAGGTAGTCGACCGGCTCGGCCAGCTGGATGTTCAGCGTGCGCGGCGGGCGGTCGCCGATCGGCCCGAAGCCCGACTTCGTCCCGGTCTTCTCGCGCCGGTCGTAGGCCACGCTGAAGCCGAGCGCCTCGGCGCCCGTCCACTGCATGGCGAACCGGCCGTGGCGCGTCTGCGTGCCCAGGTCCACCGGCTTCAGGAACTCGGCCTGGAACGCCGCGACGAGGTCGTCGCTGGCCACCACGCCCGGCGTGTCCGCCGCCGCCGTTGCGAGCTTCTTGAAGGTGATCGGCACGGTCGCGGGCACGGTGAGCAGGCCGTTGCCCCGATCGATGTAGGGCGTCAGCGCCTTGTTGCTGAAGTGGTGCGGCGTCTCGTGCCACTGCGCCGCGAAGGTGAATACCCCTGGCACGCCGGTGGCGGCGGCAATCGACTGGTCGCGGCGGCTGGCGTTCGTGCCGGCCAAGTCGAAGTACCACTGGTTGCCTGCGTCGAAGACCCCGAAGACGACCTTCGGCACGAAGAAGTCGTCCCGGAGGTCGCGGTACTCGGTGAGCTTCGACGAGTTGGTGTCGTTGCCGACGAGGCTCACCCCGGAGAGGACGCTGCCGGTGGTGGTGACGCCGGTCGGTGCGGTGGGCGCAGGCGTCTGAGCGAACGCGGGGACGGCCGCGAGGACCGTCATGAGGGCGATGAGCTTCTTCATGATGGCCTCCGTCACCGGGTGAGCTTGGCGCCGGACGGGTGGTTCGACCCGTGCACGCTCATGTGGCAGTTCGAGCAGCCGTTGCCGTAAGGGTTGCTCGTGCGGTTGTAGCGCGGCAGGTTGATGTGCCCGCCGTAGGAGTGGCAGCTCAGGCACAGGAACGGGTCCTTGGCAGTGAGCAGGAACCGGTTGTTCGACCCGTGCGGCGTGTGGCACGTCGAGCAGGCCTCGCGGGCCGGCGCGTGCTCCCACACGAAGGGGCCGCGCTTCTCGGCGTGGCACGTGTAGCAGGTCTCGTTCTCGGTGTTCTTCACGAGCAGGCCGGGCGTCGAGCCGTGCACGTTGTGGCAGCTCGCGCAGTCGATCCGCCCCTCGCGCACCGGGTGGTGCGACATCTTGTTCATCTCCACGCGCACCTCGGCGTGGCACGTGTAGCAGGTGTCGGCGCCGGATTCCTTGATCAGCAGGGCCGTCTCGCCCCGCTTCTCCATCACGTGGTGGCAGGAGGCGCAGCTCACGTCGTTGGCCTGGTGCGGGCCGGCCTTCCAGCCCATACGGCTGCCGCCCTCGTGGCACTGCATGCAGGCCGCCGACTGCTCGCGCGAGTCCTTCGCGAAGGCCAACTCGGCCGACGGCTCGGCAACGTGCTTGCTGCGCGGACCGTGACAGCTTTCACAGGCGCCGGCCTCGGCGGGGGCGTTCACCGCGAAGGCGCGCGCGTGCTTCGTCTGCGCGAACGCGTCCATGTAGTCCGCGTGGCACGCACGACAGCTCTCCGGATCGTTGACGAAGGTGGCGCCCTCGAAGGCCGGGTTCAGGGCCACCCAGTCCACGGGCCGCTTGGGCGTCTTGGCGTTGGCCGCCCCCCACCCCAGCGCGAGGGCCAGCACGAGGCTCGTGCCCAGCCATCCCATCCAGCGCGTTGACATCACTCGACTCCTCATCAGGGCATCCGGCCCCACCGTCCTTCCCCGTACGACAGGGAACGGGCGCCGGCACGTGAGCAGTCTAGGGAGGACGCGGGAGGGCCTACCTGAAGAGATCCTGAAGTTCCGTTCAGGATCGAAACCGATGGGATCTCAGGCGGGATGACCGGCTTGGGACCGCGGCAGGGTCAGCACCACGCGGGCCCCGCCGCCCGGAGCATCGTCCACGCGAACGCTGCCGCGGTTCGCGGCCAGGGCCCAGTGGGCGATCGCCAGGCCGAGGCCGGTGCCCGGCACGCCGCCAGCGCCATCCTGCTCGGCACGGAAGAACCGTTCGAACACCTGCGTGCGCCGTTCGACGGGGATGCCGGGCCCGTCGTCGTCCACCAGGAGGTGGCACGCGTGGACGCCGGCCCGACCGGAGATTCGGACGTGTCCCCCCTCGGGCGCGAACTTGATCGCGTTGTCGAGCACGTTGAGGACGGCGTTGCGGGTCATCATCGGGTCGGCCCACACGACGACGGCCTCGGGGCCGGGGTCGGCAACGACGGTCACGCGCCGTTCCTCGGCCAGGACCGCGAGCTGGCCACTCACCTCGCGAGCCAGCGCGCAGAAGTCGAAGGCCACCGGCTGGCACGGCACGCGCCCACTCTCCCAGCGCGACAGCGTCAACAGGGTGTCCACGAGCCGCGAGAGCCGGTCGGTCTCCTCGAGCATGCTCCCGACCACTTCCTGGTACTCCTTCGGCGTGCGGGCCTCGCGCAACCCGACCTCGCCGACGCTGCGGATGGCGGTGAGCGGCGTGCGCAGCTGATGGGAGGCGTCCGACGTGAACTGCTTGAGCCGGCCGAAGGAGGCCTCGAGGCGGGCGAACGTGTCGTTGAACACGGCCGCGAGCCGTCCGAGCTCGTCGTCAGGGGACTCGACGGGCAGCCGCTCCGACAGACGGTCGGCGCTGATCATGGCGGCCCGGTCGGCCATGCGCCCGAGCGGGGCCAATGCGCGCCCCGAGATGACGTAGCCGGCGACCGCCGCGCCGGCGACGGCCAGCGGCGTCACGAGCGCGAAGATCAGCAACAGCGCGCGCAAGTCGCGGTGCAGCTTGTCCTCCGACCGCGCGACGCGCAGCCAGGTCCGCACTCCTCCGATCTGCCGCTCCACGGTGAGCAGCCGGGTGTACGCGCCGGCCGGCGTCCGCACGGTGTGGAACCCCTCGAGGGCCGGCGACGGCAGTGGCAACGCCGCACGAATCGCGTCGCGCCGTGGCAGCCCGCGGAAGTACAACGGCCGCCCGTCGTCGCGATAGGCCTCGACCCAGCGCTGCTCCCCGCCGTTGTAGCCGAGGTCGCGCGTCGTGTCGGTGCGCCACGCCAGCGTGTCCCCGTCGCGCACCAGCATTTCCGCCGCCACCTCGAGGTCTTCCTCCAGGTGATGGTCCAGGGCCGCGCGCATCGTGCGCCACTCCAGCGCGAGCACGCCGGCGAGAACCGGCGCGAGGATGAGCATCAGCGAGGCCGCGAACCAGATGGTGAGGCGGACACGCAGGGTGAGCCACTTCACGGCTCACCCTCGCGAACGACGAACCCCACCCCGCGCACCGTGTGGATGAGGCGCGGCCCCGGCCCCACGTCCACCTTCTTCCGCAGGCGCGTGATGTGCACGTCGATGACGTTGTCGAGCGGCGTCCCGCGCCCCGGCTCCTTCCACACGTCGCGGGCGAGCATCTCGCGCGACACCACCTCGCCCTGGTGCCGAAGCAGGTATGCGAGCAACTCAAACTCCCGCGCGGTCAGGTCGACGGCGGCGCCACCGCGTTCGGCCGTGTGCGTCAGCAGGTCGAGCGTGAGGTTGCCCAGCCTGAGCCTGAGCGACTCCTCGGGCCGACCCCGCCGGAGCAGCGCGCGGAGGCGGGCCACGAGTTCCGCGAAGGCGAAGGGCTTGACGAGGTAATCGTCGGCACCGCTGTCGAGCCCCCGGACCCGGTCCTCCACCGCGTCACGCGCCGTCAGCATCAGGACGGGCACGCGCAGCCCCTTCCCGCGCAACCCGGCCAGGATCTCGAGCCCGCTCCGCCCGGGCAGGCCGATATCGAGCAGGATGGCGTCGAAAGGCTCGGTGGTGGCGCGGAAGAAGCCGTCCTCGCCGGTCCGCGAGACGGTGGTCTCGTACCCCTCACCGGACAACCCCGCGCGCAGGGCGCCGGCCACCTTCGGATCGTCTTCGACGACGAGCACGCGCATGGGTGCGATTAAGGCGGTTCTCAGCAACAAAGCAGGCCGGAGGGTCTCCTCCCTCCGGCCCGGAGGAGGGCTCCGTGGCCAGGGGACCAACCACCGAGGTTGATTCGAGCCTACCCCGGCCCGCGCTGGCCGGACCTGAAGATTACCTGAACTTCGCGTCAGGCTGCGCGCGAGACCGCGCGCGCCGCGCCGCTCCTCGGCCGGGTATACTCCACGAACCGTCAGCCGCGCCCGCGTGCGTGGCGCGCGGCTCCCCGGGCCGCGCGTGCCGGCCGGGCCTCACCGAGGACCCTGCATGTCGATAGGTTCCGACGCCGATCTCCGCGGCCTGCGTGAAGTGGCCCGCATCACCCGCCTCGCCCTCGACGCGATGGAGCGCCGCGTGGCGGTGGGGGTCACCACCGCCGATCTCGACGCCGTCGCCGCCGAGGTGATGGCGCGCCACGGCGCGCGGTCGGCCCCGGCCGCCGAGTACGGCTTCCCCGCCCACGTCCTCGTCAGCGTCAACGACGAGGTCGTCCACGGCATCCCCGGGGCGCGGCGCCTGCGGGCGGGCGACCTCGTCAGCCTCGACGTCACGCTGGAGAAGGACGGCTACGTGGCCGACGCGGCGCGCTCGGCCATCGCCGGTGCCGGCAGCGACCTCGCCCGGCGGCTCGTCGCCTGCGCGGAGGCGGCCTTCGACGCGGCCCTCGCCGTGGCGAGGGCCGGCGTGCGCGTCAACCAGATTGGCAAGGCGGTGCAGCGCGAGGTGCGACGCCGCGGCTTCTCGGTGGTCCGTGGCTTGGCCGGGCACGGGGTGGGCCGCGCCATCCACGAGGCGCCCTCCGTCCCCAACGAGTACGACCCCTTCCAGCAGGACGTGCTGACCGAGGGACTCGTCCTCACCATCGAGCCCATGGTGAGCGCCGGGACGCCGGCCATCGTGCAGGGCCGCGACGGGTGGACGATCCGCACGCGCGACGGCAGCCTCGCCGCCCACCACGAGCACACGCTCGTGATCACGCACGGCCGGCCGCTGGTGCTGACCGCGGCCTGAGGGCCGGTCGCCGGGTCAGGCCTGCTGCCGGGCGGGCGTCTCCGGCCACAGAGTGGCCACGATCTTCGCCACCGAGAGCCCGGCCGCGAGGAACACGGCCAGCAGCGCGAAGGCCACGGCGTAGCGGCCGTAGAGGAAGTTCCCCACGGTGAAGAGCGCCGACCAGATCGTCATGCACCCCAGGGCCCAGCCGAGCAGCGCCAGCGGGACGTTGTCGCCGGCCTCGGTGGCCCCCGCCGGCACCCCGGCGGCGTCGCGGATCTCGGTCCACCCCGGACCCCCGGGGCGCACGCGGCGGTAGAAGTCCACGAGCACGGCCCGGTCGGTGGGCGGCGTCAGGTAGGCCGTCGCCACCCAGCACACGGTGGTGACGCCCACGGTGAGCACCAGCGCCAGGTGCGTGCTCACCGGCGAGCCCGCCTTCGCCATCGCCAGCAGGCCCAGCGAGACGAGGAAGGAACTCACCATCGCGGCCACCTCGCACCAAGCGTTCACCCGCCACCAGAACCACCGCACGAGGTACAGCAGCCCCGTGCCGGCGCCCACCTGCAGGATGACGTCGAAGGCGTCCTTCGCGGTGTCGAGCAGGTAGACCAGCGCCGAGGACGCGAGGAACAGCCCCACGGTGGCCACGCGACCGGCCATCACGTAGTGGCGCTCGTCGGCCTCGGGCCTGATGAACCGCCGGTAGAAGTCGTGCACCAGGTACGACGCGCCCCAGTTCAGGTGCGTGAGGATGGTCGAGGAGTTGGCGGCGATCAGCCCGCCGACGATCAACCCGACGAAACCGGCCGGCAGGAAGACGAACATCGCCGGGTACGCGATGTCGTGGCCGAGCAGCGCGGGGTCGAGCGCCGGGAACGCCTTCTGGATGTCCGAGAGCTGCGGGTAGACCAGCAGCGACGCGAGCGCCACGAGGATCCACGGCCACGGCCGCAGCACGTAGTGCGCGACGTTGAAGAAGAGCACCGCGCCGAGCGCGTCCTTCTCCGACTTCGACGCGAGCATGCGCTGGGCGATGTAGCTGCCGCCGCCGGGCTCCGCGCCCGGGTACCAGACCGACCACCACTGCACGGCGATCGGCATGATGAACACGGCGAGCGCCAGGTCCCAGTTGCTCGTGAAGTCCGGCAGCACGGCCAGGTAGTCGAGGCCGCCCGGCCCGCGCAGCGCCGACACCTTCTCGACCATCGCCGACAGCCCGCCCACCTGGGGCGCCTGCAGCGCGAAGTAGGCGGCGGCAATCACGGCCGTCATCATCACGAAGAACTGCACCATGTCGATGACGAGCACGCCCCACAGGCCCGAGTGCGCCGCGAACGCCACGTTGAGCAGGCCCACGAACACCAGCGTCTGCCAGCGCGGCAGGCCGAAGAGGATCGCCGCGATCTTGCAGGCCGCGAGGTTCACCGTGGCCATGATCATGCAGTTGAAGAACAGGCCCAGGTAGACGGCGCGGAACCCGCGGACCACGCTCGCGGCCTTGCCCGAGTAGCGCAGCTCGTAGAACTCCAGGTCGGTGAGCACGCCCGATCGCCGCCACAGCCGAGCGTAGAAGAACACCGTGGCCACGCCCGTGAGCACGAAGGCCCACCACACCCAGTTCCCCGCCACGCCCGTGCGGCGGACGATGTCGGTCACCAGGTTCGGCGTGTCGCTGCTGAAGGTGGTGGCGACCATCGACAGGCCCGCCAGCCACCACGGCACCGAGCGGCCCGAGGCGAAGAACTCCGACGTGCTCGTGCCGGCGCGCTTGCCGAAGAACAACGCGGGGGCGAAGCAGATCAGCAGGCTGAGGACGACGACGAACCAGTCGAGCGGGCCAAACGCCATGGCGGTTCCAGTCTCCGCGCCGCGGGGCGCCTGAGCGCTGCCCCCACGCGGCCTGTGCGGCCGGCGGAGAGCATAGCCGGTCCCGGCCATCCCGCGGTAGCGGGTGGGGGATCAGTGACGGAGCTCGGTGACGGGGTCAGCGGCGCCCGGCCGCGCCCGCCCGCTGCCGGTTGCCGGCATGGGCGACCTCGCGTGCGATCCCGGACCACGCCGGGTGATCGATGGGCAGGCCGATGCGGGCGAGGTGGTCGGCGTCGAGCCCCGCGGCCGGCCAGGCGGCCGCGACGTCCGCGGTCGACGGCAGGTGCGCCAGCGCGTTGGCCACGTGGACCGCGGTGAGCGTGGTGAAGTGCGCCGAGGGATGGGCCGACGGATCGTGGTGGAACGCGACCGCTTCGACGATGCCGATCGGGACGCCCCACAGGCCGAGCAGGTACCCGCCCAGCCGGTCGTGGGTCACGCCGAAGCGCGCGGCTTCCGCCTCGCGCCGGTCGGCGGCGCTGGCCGTCGCCAGCACGTCGTTCCAGGGGCCGTCGAACTCCGCGGCGAGCACGAGCTTGCCGACGTCGTGCAGCACGCCGGCCGCATAAGCGGTGCCGGCGTCGGTCTCGTCGGCGCCCACTTCCATGGTGACGATGCGTGCGAGGTCGGCCGTGCGTACGGAGTGGGAGAACAGCGAGGTCAGCCCCGCGCGCACGAGCGCACGCCGGTCCACGCCGCCGAGCAGGCGGCTGCTGACGCAGACGGCGCCCACCGTGTCGAAACCCAGCAGCGTGACGGCCGTGAAGGGCGACGTCACCTGGTGCGCGAGCCCGAAGACCGGCGAGTTGACGACCCGCAGCAACTGCGTGGTGAGCGCGGGGTCGCCAGCGATGATCTCGGCGAGGCTCGCGGCGCTGGCCGTCGGCGAGTTCAGCTCGGCGAGCACGCGCGACACGGCCACGCCGGGCGACGGCACCGACCGGAGCCGCCCCACCAGCGCGCGCACCTCGTCGGTGGCGAGCATGCGCGAGAACGTGCACGCCTGCTCCACCGCCGCGGCGAGCACCGACGCCTCGCACAACCGTCCCAGGTGGCGGTGGATGGCGCCGAGCGAGGCGGCCACCGACGTCCGGTTGGCGCGGTCCGACAGCGCGATGCGCGCCACGCGCGGATGGCGCACCCGGACCTGCTCCAGCACCTGCACGGTGTCGGCGGCGGCGTCCTCGACCGTGGCCACCAGCACGTCGGCCGGCTCGCGTTCGAGGGCCTCGAGGGCTTCCTCGCACGAGCGGGCGAACGCCACCTGCCACTGGCCGGCGCGTTGAGCCGCGATCAGGTGCACCTGGGCCAGGGTTTCGGGCCGCCGGTCGCACACGAGGATGCGGATCGGCTGGTCGGTCACGCACGGTCCTCCCTGTACCGGGGAATCGGGCGCGGACCGTGTCGCCATTAGCCCGGCGCTCGGATGTCCGCACGTGCCGCGAACGCCGGACCGCCGCGCGCCCCCCGGTGCTCTACCCCCCGGCCGCCGTGGGAGACGGCCTCGAAACGGTCGGCCTTGCCCCCGGTTCCTGTCCGCCCCACCCACCAGACGCGGCGAACGCGCCGGGCCGTCGCGCCCCGCCGAGGGACGTGGGCGCCGTGTCGCGCGTCATGCATGATGGTGGTCGACCACCGCCGGACCGCCCCGAAGGACCACGACATGACGGCCCATCCGCTCCCGCAGCCGGCCTCGCCCGCCCTGCTCACCTCCTTGCTCGACCACCTGGTCGTGCCGGGCCTCGCCCGCTTCACGCGCTTCGGGTACCGCTGCCGGGGACTGGACGGGGCCCCGGTGCGCGAGTCGCTGGCCGGACGCACGGTCGTGCTCACCGGGGCCACGGCCGGGCTGGGGCGCGCCGCCGCGCACCAACTGGCCACGCTCGGCGCCCGGCTGGTCCTGGTGGGCCGTGACCCGGCCCGGCTCGCCGCCGTGGGCGACGAGATCGCCCGCGACGTCACGCGCGCGGACGTGTCCCTCGAGACCGCGGACCTGTCACGGCTGGGCGACACGATGGCGCTCGCGCACCGCCTGCTCGCGCGCGAACCGCGGATCGATGTGCTGGTGAACAACGCCGCCGTGCTGGAGCCACGGCGCCGCACCACGCCGGACGGGCTGGAGGTGTCGCTCGCCACCAACCTGCTGTCCCCCTTCCTGCTCACCACGGCCCTGCTGCCACGCCTCCGCGCATCGGCCCCGTCTCGCATCGTCAACGTGGTGTCGGGGGGGATGTACCTGGCGGGCCTCGGCCCGGAGGTCTTCGAGCCGCAGGGCGCGTGGGACGGCGCGACGGCCTACGCGCGGCACAAGCGGGCGCTGATGGTGCTCACCGAGCACTGGGCGCGCGAGCTCGCCGCCGACGGTGTCGCCGTCAACGCGATGCACCCCGGCTGGGCCGAGACGCCAGGCGTGGCCCGGTCGCTGCCGCTGTTCCTGCGCCTCACGCGCCCGGTGCTGCGCACGCCCGAGGAGGGCGCCGACACCATCGTCTGGCTGGCCGCGAGCCCGGACGCCGGCTCGAGCACCGGGGGGCTCTGGCTCGACCGCGAGCCGCACCCGGCGGCGATCTTCCCGGGGACGAGCGGCACCCCGGCGCAACGCGAGGGGCTGCTCGACCAGCTCGCCCGCCTGACCGCCAGCGTGGGGTCACCACCAGCCCCACAGGAGGCAGAAGGCAGGCGGCGTCCCGCCCGACGGGTCGCCCGGAGCTGACGCGGCCCGGCCCCGCGACGGGCCGCACCCTCAGTCCAGCCCCATCCGTTGGAGCAGTTCGGGGAAGCGGGGGTCGCCCCGCAGCGAGTTCACCACCGGGTGCACGCGCAGGGTGGTCATCCAGTAGGAGCGCTCGGCGTACGCGCGCTCGAGGAACTCGAAGGCGCGATCCCGGTCGCCCAGGTAGGCGTGGATCGACACGAAGAGGAACGCGTCGACGTAGCGCCCCCGCCCGAGGGCGGTCAGCCTGTCGACGATGCGGAGGGCGTTGGCGCGGTCGCCGCTCACGGCGTAGTTGCATCCCGCGACGAAGAGGTCGGACACCGATCCCCCGGTGAGGGCCGCCGCGCGGCGCGACGCCGCCAGCCCGGCCTCGGTCTCGCCCTTCGCCGCGTGCGACGCGGCGATGTACAGGTGGGCCAGGTAGGTGTCGGGCTCGGCCGCGAGTGCCCGCTCGGCCTGGGCGATGGCCTCGTCGAAGCGCTGCTCGAGGTAGTAGTGCAGCGCGCGCACCGCGAGATAGTTCGCGCGCGTGGGGTCGAGCTGGATGGCCAGGTCGGCGTGCGTGGCCGCCTCGGCGAAGCGCCCCAGCCTGGCCAGCAGTTCCGCATAGCTGTGGTGCGCCGCCGGGTCGTAGGGCGCCAGGGCGAGCGCCCGCTGGTTGTTGGCCTCGGCGGCGGCCCAGTTCCAGTTGTAGTCGGCCTCCACCTCGGCCAGGGCGATGTAGGCGACGGCGAGTTCGGGGTCGAGGTCGAGCGCGCGCCGCGCCGCGCGCTCGGCGCGCGGGTAGGCCTCGAGCGGCGACAGCAGCGTGAGCGACCCGGCCATCGTGTAGGCGCTCGCGAGGCCCGCGTGCGCGGCCGCGAACGTGGGGTCGAGGCGGATGGCCTGCTCGAAGGCGTCGCGGGCCGAGAGCACCGCCGGCACCTGGCGCACCGCCTGGTGCAGCGCGAGGGTGCCGCGCAGGTACGCGTCCTGCGCCGCGAGGCTGGCCGGGCCCTGCGGGTCACGCCCCTGGCTGGCCGAGAGCGACAGGTTGAGGGCGAGCAACTGGCTCACGCGATGCGCGAGCGAGGCCTGGCCGCGCAGCACGTCCGCGAGCTCGATCGTCAGGCTGTCGGCCCAGGCGACGCGCCCGCTCCGCACGTCCACCAGTTGCAGCGACGCGCGCAGGTCGCCATCCCCGCGCTGCAGCGTCCCCTCGAGCACGCTGTCCACCTGCAGCTGGCGGCCCACCGCCACGGCCTCGTACGCCACGTCGAGGTAGCCCACCGTCGCGCTGGTCGGCCGCACGGCGAGGCCGGGCACCTGGCTGAGCCGCGTGACGATGGAGTCGGTCATGCCGACCCGCAGGGCCTGGTCGGCCGACCGCGCGTCGGCGTCCTCCTGCGCGGCGTCGAGCGACATCAGCGGCAGGACGGCGATGGTGCGCACGCCCGCGAGCGCGCTCGCGTCCCCCGCACGCGCGGCCGGGGCGGTCGGCGCGGCCGGGCCGCCGCCCTCCCCACCCCGGCTCGACGCGGGGTAGATCGTCGACGCCGCCAGCCCGCCGAGGACCAGCACGAGCAGCGTCAGCCCCGCCGCTGCCAGCGGGGCGCGGTGCCGGCCCAGGAACTTCGTCGCGCGGTAGGTGAGGCTGTCGGCGCGGGCGGCGACGGGCAGGCCCGCGAGGTACCGCTCGATGTCGTCGGCGAGTTCGCGCGCGGTCGGGTAGCGCCGCCCCGGTTCCTCGCGGCAGGCCATCCCGACGATGTTCCGCAGCTCACGGTCGGCGTGGGGGCGTGCTGCGGGCCGGGCCGTCGACCCGGTGCCCGTGGTGCCGGTGCCGGTGCCGGTGCCGGCGCCGGCCGGCAGGCCCAGCAGCATCGCAAGCACCATCCCCAGGCTGTAGACGTCCACCGCCGGCGTCAGCGGCAGGTCGCCGCTGATCTGCTCGGGCGCGGCGAAGTCCGGCGTGAACGCGCGAAACGCCGTCACCGTGTGCTGTCCGTCGCCCTCGCCCTCCGTCAGCTTCGCGATGCCGAAGTCGAGCAGCTTCGGCACGCCGCCGGTCGTCACCAGGATGTTCGAGGGCTTCAGGTCGCGGTGGACGACGGCCCGCTCGTGCGCGTAGGCCACCGCCCGGCACACCTCGAGGAACAGTGCCAGCCGGCCCCGCGTGTCGAGGGCGGCGCGCTCGCAGTGCTCGTCGAGGCGGGCGCCTTCGACGTACTCCATCACGAGGAACGGCTCGCCGTCCTCGCTCACGCCGCCGTCGAGCAGGTGGGCGATGTGCGGGTGATTGAGAGTCGCGAGGATCTGGCGCTCGCGCCGGAAGCGGCGCAGCAGGTCGGGGTCGGCGAGGCTCCGCCGCACCACCTTGATGGCCACCTGCCGCTGGAACTCGCCGTCGGCGCGCTCAGCGAGCAGCACCGTGCCCATGCCGCCGCGGCCGAGCTCGCGCACGATGCGGTAGGCCCCGAAGCGCCGGCCGGCGTAGCGGGGTTCCACCGTCTCCATCACCGCCGCCAGGCCGAAGCCGTCGGGCTCGATGGCGGGCCCCGGCTCGTCGTGCGCGCGCAGCAGCGATTCCACCTCGTGGCGCAGGGCGAGGTCGCCGCCGCACGCCTCGTCGAGGGCGGCGGCACGGCGCGACGCAGGCTGCTCCGCGACCTGCGCGAAGGCCTCCTTGATGCGCTGCCAGAGCTGCGGGTCCATCGGATTGCCGGTGAGCCCGCAGTGTAGCGCGGGCGCGGCCGCGCGCGTCAGCGAGCGGGGGCCGCCGGCCGGTGTCGCATCACGACGCGGTCGAGCACTTCGAGGGTCTCGGGGTTGATCGTCTCCAACCGGACGGTGGGCCCGTCCACGTGGAACAGGCACAGCGCGTTCTGCGTGGAGAAGCCGCGCACGGCAGCGGACCACGGGGCGGTTTCCTGGGCGTAGTAGGGCGCCCCCGCGGCGCCGTTGTTCACCTGGAAGAACGGCCGCCGCACCGTCACCCGCGGCTTGTCCCAGCCCTCCGGGTAGATCGGCACCGCCGCGGTGAGCCGCATGCGGTTGTAGTTGTGCTCGTCGCCGGTGAGCACGGCCACCACCTTGGAATGCCCCTGGATCAGGCGCAGGATCGCGTCTCGCCGCTCGATGATGCCCTCGGCGACGGGCTGCCCGGCCACGGTGGGCCGCGGGCGGTTGTCGCCGTCGTACCACATGGCGTCGCCGACGTGCCCGCCGTTGGGGAACATCGGGGTGTGGACGGTGAGGAACACGTGGTCGAGGGTCGCGTCGCGCTGCAGGGTGGCCAGCGTCCGGCCGAGCCATGCCACCTGGTTGTCCATCAGGTAGCCGTGGAGGTTGCCGCCTGCCGCGGGCCACTGGGCGTGCGACGGCGCGTACCAGTAGTTCGAGTTCAGGACGACGATGGCGACGTTGTCGTGGCGGTACCAGAAGACGTTGCGCCGGTAGGTGGGGAAATCCACGCGCGCGGAATCCGGGTCCGCGGCCGACCCGTCCTCGCTGGCCGGCCCGTTCTCCGGGTTCACGAGCGCCGCGGCGAACACGGCCTCCGACGACTCGCCGTCGAAGGGGAAGCGGTCGAGCCGCACGCGACGCCGCCCCGGTGCGGTGAACTCCATCACCACCGTGTCGTGGTTGCCCATGCCGGTGTAGACGGGCAGCCAGCGCGCCTGCGGCTCGATGGCGCGCTTCCAGTTCGACAGTTCGAGGGCCAGGGCCTCGGGCGTCGGCGCGTAGCCGCTCACGAGGTCGCCGGTGAACTGCACGAACGCCGCGCGCCGGTCCATGGCGAGCGCCATGAGCCGCCGGACGATGTGGGCGTTGGGCCCGGTGGCGTTGCGGTCGCCGCCGCCCTGTCCGGCGCGCGAGTCACTGGCGTAGGCGAACACGAAGGGCCGCCGCGTGCCGGGAGCGGGTGCCGTGGTGAACCCGTAGTGCTCCACGTGCGGCCCGTAGTGGACGCTGTAGCGGTACGCGGTGGCCGGCGCGAGGCGGTCCACCAGCAGTTCCTGGCGGCGTTCGCCGGGGCGGCACGCCACCACGCGCCGTCCGACGCGCACCTCGCACGGCGCGGGGCGATCCAGCTCGAACCAGATCACGGCGCTGCGGTGGGTCACGTTGGCGACGAAGGGCCCCTCCACCAGCGTCTCGGCCTCGGTGAAGGGCCCCGGACCGGCGAACCGCACGCGGCCGTCGTGCACCACCACCCCGTTGGCGGCGAGCACGCGGTAGCCGAGCACGCCCGTGCCGGCCTGCCGCCACCCCACCATGTCGTAGCGCTCGTTGAGCGTCGCGAGGATGTCGATCTCGGCCTTCCCGTCCACGATCGGCACGCTCGTCCTGAAGACCGGCTGCGGATGGCGGGTGTCGTGGTACGGCACGAGGCCGAAGACCAGCGTGCCGCGGAAGTCGGGCCGGCCGAAGTCGAAGGCGAGGCCGCGTGCGGTGCCGCGGGGGTTCCCGCGGGCCTGATCCAGCGTCCACGCGCCCGTGCGCGTCACCAGCGGCAGCGGCGCCTCGCCCGGCACCTCGAGCTCGAGCGTGCCCGACGCGCCGACGCGCAGCCCGGGGTGCACCGCGGGCGGGGCCGCCTCCACGGCAGGGGGCGGCGCCTGCCCCCCGGCCATCGCAACGAGAGCGGCGCCAGCCGCGGCGAAGACGGCCGCGAGCGGCAGCAGGCGTCGAAGGGGGAGAACGGCGTGGAGGGGACGAGGCCGATCCGAGGCGGGTCGCATCGCGCCCATTATCGTCGCCGCGGCCGCCGGGGCAACGACGACGGGCGGGGGCCTCTGGCAAGGCCCCCGCGCGCCGGCAGGGCTACCTGAACAGCAGCTGGGCGTAGTCGCCGAGGAAGTCGCGCCACAGGAACCAGTAGTGGCGGCCGGGGATCTCCTTGTAGGTGGTCTTCACCCCGAGGTCCTTCAAGGCCGTGTGGACGGAGATCATGCGCTCGCGCGCGGTGTCGGTGGTGCCCGCGCCCGTCCAGTAGTGGTGGACGCCGCCGGCCTTCACCGCCGCGAACTGCTTCTTCATCGTCTCGTCGACGCCGCCCTGCGGGCCCGAGCTGAACACGCCGATCCACCCGAACACCCCGGGGTTGTTGTTGGTGGTCATCAGCGTGTGGCGTCCGCCCATCGACAGGCCCGCGATCGCGCGATGGTCCTTGTCGGTGAACACGCGGTAGTACTTCTCGACGAACGGGATCACGTCCCTGACGAGGCTGTGCGGGTACGAGCCCTCGTAGGGCTGCTCGGGCTGCGGCGGCCGCGCCGGCTGCCCGCCCGCCTGCATGGCCGCCTGGATCGGCGGCGGGGCCGGCGCCACCACCTGCTGCGGCGCGGGCGTCGGCCCGAAGCCGTAGCCCTGCGACACGGTCTGGGAGGCGTTGCCGTTGGGCATCACGACCACCATCGGCTTCATCTTTCCCTGCGCGAGGAGGTTGTCCAGGATGACCGTGGCCCGCCCCATCGTCGTCCACGCGTCCTCGTCGCCCCCGCCACCGTGCAGCAGGTAGAGGACCGGGTACTTCGTGGTGGTGTCCTTGTAGTCGGGCGGCAGCCAGACGTACATGCGCCGCCGCGCGTGCTTCAGCGTGGGCGAGGGGTACCAGACCTGCTCCACCGTGCCGTGCGGCACGTCCTTGAAGTCCCACAGGTCCGACTCCGGGCCCGAGATCATCAGCATGTTGTCGTGGCGGCTGCCGTCGCGCTGCAGCTCGGCGTTGTTCGGGTCGAGCGCCTTCACGCCGTCCACCAAGAACCAGTAGATCCACAACTGCGGCGCCATGGGCCCGGTGGTGACCGACCAGACGCCGGCCGCGTCCTTCTGCATCTTGATGTCGGAGCCGCCCTCCCAGCTCCCGTTGAGGGTCACCTCCTGCGACCTGGGGGCGTAGAACCGGAACGTGACGGTCCGGTCCGGGTGGATCTCGGGGGAACGCAGCCGCGGGGCCTGGGGCCGGTTGGCCGCGCCGGGATCCGGCTGGGCCACGGCCTGCGCGGGCTGGAGCAACGCGACGGCGATCGCCGCCAGCCACACCACACGATTCAGCTTCATGGAAGTGCCTCCTCGACGGACCGGGTGCCTGCGCCCGGGTCAGGGCCCGCGCGACGAGGCGTCGCCGGGCCGCCGACCGCACGCCCGGCCGGTTGGGTGTGCCGATGTTCCGGGCAGATCGGGCCGCGCGGCGACAGGTTTGTTACGAGCGGGACGCCGGCGTCACGAGCCGGTCACGGGTCCGCGCGTCGTCGCGCTACCCTGCGCCCTGCCGGCCGATCGCGTGCGCCACCGCGCGTGGCACGCGCCAGCGCGCCGGGCCCCGAAGGAGTGCTGCGCATGAGGGTTCTCGCTGTCGCCCTGCTCGGCCTCGGCCTCGTCAGCGCGCCCGCCGCGGCGCAGGCGCCCACGCCCGCCGCGCCCGCGCTGGTGTCGCCCGAGATCCTGCCCGACAACCGCGTGACGTTCCGTCTGCACGCGCCCGACGCCACGAGCGTGGCCGTCACCGGCGACTGGCCCGGCGGCATCCACAGCACGACCACGCCGATGGTGAAGGACGAACGCGGCGTGTGGTCGGCCACCGTCGGGCCGCTCGCGCCAGAGTTCTGGATCTACACGTTCCAGGTGAACGGCGTCACCACGCTCGACCCGCGCAACGTCAACACGCGCCGCAACACCACGCGCATCGAGAACACGCTCCTCGTCCCGGGCCCCGCGTCGGCCGACTACATGGTCGACGCCGTGCCGCACGGCACGCTGTCGCTCCAGTGGTACCCCTCGCCCACCGTGAACGCCACGCGCCGGGCCTACGTCTACACGCCCCCCGGCTACGAGCACGGCACCGGGCGCTATCCGGTGCTCTACCTGCTGCACGGCGGCAGCGGCGACGAGGACGCCTGGAACTCGTGCGGACGCGCGACGCAGATCCTCGACAACCTCATCGCGCAGGGCAAGGCGAGGCCAATGATCGTCGTGATGCCCAACGCGAACACGACGCGCATCGCCGCCCCCGACCTCGTGCCGGCGCCGCCGTCGCTGCCCGCGTTTCGCGACCCGGCCCGCTTTCCGCACTTTCCCGACAGCCTGGTGCACGACCTGGTCCCGTTCGTCGACAAGACCTACCGCACGCTCGCGGACCGCGAGCATCGCGCCATCGCCGGCCTGTCGGTGGGCGGCGCGCAGACGATGTACACGGCGTTCAACCACCTCGACCTGTTCGCGTGGGTGGCCGCCTTCAGTGGCGGCTACCCCGTGATGCCGGGCGTGGCCATCGACGTGCCGCCGCCCCCGAACGCGGCGAGCCTCAAGGGCCCCGACCTCACCAAGTCGCTCGACCCGGTGAAGTTCGCCGCGCTCATGCCACAGCTCGACGCCGACGCGAACGCGCGGCTTCGCCTGCTCTACATCTCGATCGGCCTCGACGACGCGTTGATCACCACGCACGGGGTGGTGAAGCAGGTGCTGAAGGACAAGGGCGTCAAGTACGAACTCGTGGAGTTTCCCAACCAGCAGCACGAGTGGCCGGTGTGGCGGCTGTCGCTCCGCGACCTGCTGCCCAGGCTCTTCAGGTAGCCGCCTCCCACGACGACCGCGTTTCGAGGAGATGCTCATGAGGCTGTTCGCTCCGCTCGCGATCCTGCTCGTCCCCGCCACGCTGCTCGCGCAGCAGTCGCCCGGCACCAACGGCGTGGGCACGGGGCCGGGCTCGCCGTACGGCCTGGCCCACCGCACGGTGACCTCCCCCGAGGTGCTGCCCGACGGGCGCGTCACCTTCCGCCTCGTCGCGCCGAAGGCCACCGAGGTGCTGGTGCAGGGCGACTGGCCGGGCGGCCTGGACCTGGCGATGGCGCGGGACGCCTCCGGGCAGTGGTCGGTGACGACCCCGGCCCTTCAGCCGGAGATCTGGACCTACACGTTCGTCGTGGACGGCGTGCCGGCGCTCGACCCGCGCAACTACAACGTGCTGCGCGACGGCACCCGCTACATGAACTGGGTGCTCGTGCCGGGCCCGGCGTCGGCGCTCTACCAGGCGGGCAAGGTGCCGCACGGGACGGTCACCATCACGTGGTTCCCGTCCACGCGCCTGAAGGCGGCGCGCCGCATGCTGGTGTACACGCCGCCGGGCTACGAAGGCGGCACCGGGCGCTACCCGGTGCTCTACCTGCTGCACGGCAGCGGCGGCGACGAACACGCCTGGAACGAGATGGGCAGCGCGAGCGTCATCCTCGACCACCTCATCGCCCACGGCAGGATGACGCCGATGATCGTCGTCATGCCCAACGCGTACTGGGACGAGCACGCCGCGCTCGATCACGCGTTCCCCCGCACCTCGCAGCCGCCCGGCGTGGGCTCGGGACGCCGCGACTACGACGGCAACGAGCAGGACATCGTCGACGACCTGATCCCGTTCGTGGAGAAGCACTACCGCACGCGGCCCGGCCGCGAGCACCGCGCGCTCGCCGGCCTGTCGATGGGCTCGGGCATCACCGCCAACGTCGGCCTGAAGCGCCTCGAGGTGTTCGCCTCGATCGGGATCATGAGCGCCGGCATGTTCGGCAACGGCACGAACCCCGCGTCGGTGCCGCCCGAGGGCGTGATGCTGCTGGAGAAGATCTCGCCCGGCCTGCTGACGAACCCCGCCGCGACCAACGCGAAGCTGAAGCTGTTCTACTTCTCGTGCGGCGTGGACGACACGCGGATCACGTACTTCACCAAGGCCGTGGAAGACCTGCAGCGGCGCGGCGTCAAGGCGGTGCTGAAGACCTATCCCGGCGCGCACGAATGGCGCGTGTGGCGCAGTTCGCTGGTGGACATGGCGCAGATGCTGTTCAAGTAGGTAAGCTGTCCGGGTGCACCCCGACGGCGGGCCCTCCCTCTTCCCCGCCCCGGCGGTGCACCCGGGCATCCGGGTGCGCCGCGGGCGCACGCGCGGCTAGACGGAGGCGCGCCCCGTGTTCGACGACGCCGCCCGCCGCCACGTCGCCCGCCTGGCCGCGCCCCTCGCGCTGGCCCTGCACCAGCGGGGTGTCACCGCGTCCCACGTCTCCTGGATCGGGTTCGCGTTCGCCGCCTGCGCCGCCCTGGCCATCGCCTCCGGCCGCACCTGGCCTGGCCTCGCCCTGTGGCTGATCAGCCGGGCGGCCGACGGGCTCGACGGGGCGATCGCGCGCGCCGGCGGGGGCGCGAGCGCCTTCGGCGGCTACCTCGACATCACGCTCGACATGGCGGCGTATGCCGCCATGGTGCTCGGCTTCGCCGCCCTGTACCCGTCGCACCCGCTCCTCTGGGAAGCTGTGCTTGTCGGCTACGTGCTCGCGATCACGACGACACTGGCGCTCGCCGCCGCGGCCGAGCGCGGCCGTCAGGCGTTGGCGCCTGGCGACCGCACGTTCCAGTTCACCAGGGGGCTCGCCGAGGCCGGCGAGACATCGATCGTCTACGCGCTGTGGGTGGTGTTCCCGCAGCACGTCGGCGTGGTGGGCTGGGCCTGGGTCGGGCTGCTGCTCGCCACGGCCGTGCAGCGCTCGTGGCTTGCCTGGAAGCACCTGGAGTGACGCGGACCGCACGACCCTGGGACCGCATGGTCCCTCTGCCGTGCTGGTGACGCCCCCGCCCGGCGACGTCCTCCCCTACGGCCCGGCGAGGGCGCGATACGCCGCGAAGTCCTGCCACACCCGCTCGACCACCTTGGGATCGACCGCCAGCGTGTCGCCGCGGTCGGGCGCCTTCTCCGAGTGCAGCACGAGCGACACGGTCCCGCACTGCGGGCCGAGCACGTCCGGCGGCAGGACGTACAGCCCCTCGCGGATCGCATCGCCTTCCGACGCGCGCGCCTCGAGCACGAGCGGGTGGATCGGGGCGACCTCGGCCTCGCCGCACAGCACGCGCATGCGGGCGAACCCCGGCTTCCGCCGCTTGATCGGCGGCAGCGCCACCCCCTGCGTCATGGCGGCGCCCCGCGCGACGCGCGTCCAGAAGCCCTCGGCCAGGCGCGGCGTCACGCGCACGACGAGCACCGGCCGCACGTCGCGGAAGTACTCGAACCAGGGGCCGAAGTCCCTCAGCAGGCGCTCCCGCTCCCACGCCTGCTCGGGCGACACGCCGCCGCCCGTCCGCTCCTCGTCCGTCGTGCGCCCGGCGGCGAAGGCCACGGGCGGCGTGATGAACGTGACGTCGAAGTCCGGCGACGACACGCGGTAGGCCGCGAGGCTGCCCAGGCGCGGCGGGGCCGCGCGCTCCAGGGCCTCCGTGCTCAGCGCCCGGTCCGGCTCCACCGGCAGCCGGGTCGCCGGCGGCGCGGCCGCCTCGCCGGCTTGCCCACGCGCCGCGGCCAGCACCTCGCACGCGCTCGAGGCGGCGACGATGCGGACGGCGGGCGCCTCGTTGTCGGCGGCGGCGGGCACCGGCGACGACAGGCCCACCACTCGCCCGTCCACCGTGAACACGGGGCCGCCGGCGCTGCCGCTCTCGAGGTTGAACTCGCCCATGAGGTCGCCCTGCCTCCGCACGGCCGTGCCGACGACGAGATCGCGCGGCCCGCGCAGCGCGACGCCCAGGGTGACGATCTCCTGGCCCTCGGACAGCGCCGGCGCGGCCGCCGGCGCGCAAGGCATGGGCACCGGGGGCAGGTCCGCGGTGATCGCCGGGGCGACCCGCAGCACGGCCACGTCGCGCCCGGCATCGCGGACGAGCACGTGGGCCGGCACCTTCAGCACGGGCGACAGTTGCACGGCGACCGGGGTGGCGTCGCCGAGCGCGCGGTGACTGGTGAGGACGAGCCCCGCGGCGGCGTCCACGACGAACCCGGAGCCCCTCGCCGACGGCGTCCACAGCGCGACGATGCTGTCGTGCCACCCGGGCAGGGCGAGCGCGGACGTCGACTCGGGGGAAGCGGTGTCGGACCCGGCCGGCGCGTCCGTCGCCTCGGCGTTCGCCGCGGTGAGCACGAGCGTGGTGGCGGCCCCGGCGGCCACTTCCACCATCTGCGTCCACTGGTAGAGGCGCCCGCCAGCGGCGACGGGGCGATCCGACTCCACCGTGTAGAGCCCGGGCCGCAGGCGGATCTCGGCCGTGCCGTCGAGGGCGGTGACCAGGCGCCTGGGCTCGTCGCCGGGCGGCGTGTCGCTGACGAGCAGCACGTGGCGCGCCACCGGCGCCGGCTGGCCCGCGGCGTCCACGAGCGTGACGCTGACGCGCAGCACGCCAGGCGCCTGCGCGCCCGGCCAGGCCCACCACGTGAGCGCCAGCAGGGCGCTGGCCCACGCCGTCTGTCTTGAGGTCATCGCAGGTCCCCGCCGGTCGTCAGCACTCGCTGAGGTTCACGTCGATGTGGACGGCGAGGCCGGCTTCCGACGTCTCCTTGTAGCGCCCGCTCATGTCGAGCGCCGTCTGGCGCATGGCGGCGATCACCGCGTCGAGCGAGACGCGCGCGTCGTCGGGGTCGCGGTGCAGCGCCAGTTCCGAGGCGGTGATGGCCTTGATCGCGCCCATCGTGTTGCGCTCGATGCAGGGGATCTGCACCAGCCCCGCCACCGGGTCGCACGTGAGGCCGAGGTGGTGCTCCATCGCGATCTCCGCGGCCATCACCGCGTGGCGCACGCTGCCGCCGTTGGCCTCGGTGAGCGCGGCGGCGGCCATGGCCGACGACACGCCGATCTCCGCCTGGCACCCGCCGAGGGCCGCCGAGATGGTCGCCCCCTTCTTGAACAGGCAGCCGATCTCCGACGCGGCGCAGAGGAAGCGCACCACGCGCTCCTCCTCCGACAGCGTGCTGTGGCCGAACGCGAGGTGGCTGAGCAGCACCGCCGGGATGACGCCCGCGGCCCCGTTGGTCGGCGCGGTCACCACGCGGCCGAACGACGCGTTCTCCTCGTTCACCGCGAGCGCGAGCGCGCTCACCCACGCGAGCACGTGCTTGAAGTCGGTGCCGCCCGCACGAATCGCCTCCAGCCACGTCGCATCGTCGTGGTACGCGACGTCGCCCGCCAGCCGCGCCGCGGCGGCCGGCGCGCGGCGCTGCACCCGCAGACCGCCCGGCAGCTCGCCCTCCTCGTGGCACCCGCGGTACATGGCCTCGCGCATCACCTGCCAGCAGCGCAGCAGGCCCGCCCGCGTCTCCGCCTCCGGGCGCCAGGCGCGCTCGTTCTCGAGCACCACCCGCCAGATGGGCCAGCCGGTGCGCTCGCACCAGCGCAGCAGGTCGGCGCCGGTGTCCACGGGATGCGGCAGCGTCACCTGCGCCTCGCCGGCCTCGCCCTCGTCGTCAGCGACCACGAAGCCGCCGCCCACCGAGTAGTAGGTGCGCTCCAGGAGCCCGCCGCCCTCGAGGAGGGCCACGAACGTCAGCGCGTTCGGGTGCGCGGGCAGCGCCTCGTCCATGTGGAACTCGATGTCGCGCGCGGGCGCGAAGGGCACCTCGCGGAGCCCGAGGGGCAGCCGGCCGCCGGACGCGACGCCATCGAGCGTCGCGCGGACGGCGGCCATGTCGCAGGTCACGGGGTCCGCGCCGATCAGCCCCGCCTGCACGGCCACGTCCGTGCCGTGGCCGCGCCCGGTCTTGGCGAGCGACCCGTAGAGGCGCACGCGAAGACCCGCCACCCGCTCGAGGGCGCCGAGGGCGCGCAGCGTCGCGAGGAAGCGCTCGGCCGCGCGCCATGGTCCCAGCGTGTGCGAGCTGGACGGGCCCACGCCGATCTTGAAGATGTCGAACACCGACAGACGTTCAACGCGCATCGACGCCGATTGTACGCTGCCCGGCCGGCTCGCCCGTGCTGCGCGGACGGCGTATGATCGAGGACGATTCCACCCGTCCGTTCGATTCGACGCGGCCCGCGGGCCCGGCGCCGGCGCACCAGGCGTTGGTGGGCGCTCGCGGCCGCGGCAGCCGAGGGGCACGCATGACGGCCACCATCACCGGCATCCACCACGTCACGGCCATCGCGGGCGACCCGCAGCGCAATCTCGACTTCTACACGGGGACGCTCGGTCTCCGGCTCGTCAAGCTCACGGTGAACTTCGACGACCCCGGCACCTATCACTTCTACTTCGGCGACGAGGCGGGCGCGCCGGGGACGATCCTCACGTTCTTCCCCTGGCCGAAGGCACGCCGCGGGAGCCAGGGCACCGGCCAGGTGTCGGCGACCAGCTTCGCGGTACCGCGCGCCTCGCTCGACTTCTGGCGGGCCCGGCTCGCGGGCGTCCACCTGCCCGCCGAGGGCGCCGGCGAGCGCTTCGGCGAGCCGGTGCTGCGCCTGGCCGACCCAGACGGCCTGCCGCTCGAGTTCGTGGGCGTCGACGACGCGCCGGCCGCCCGGCCGTGGACCGGCAGCGACGTCCCGGCGGAGCACGCGATCCGGGCCTTCCACAGCGCGACGCTGGCGGAGGTGGACCAGGAGCCGACGGCGCACATGCTCACCAGCGTGATGGGCTGGCGGTTCGTCGGCCGGGAGGGCGACCGGTTCCGCTACCAGGCGCCGGCGGTCGGCGCCGCGACGCTCGTGGACGTCCTCCGGCAGCCAGGGCGCGGCGAGGGCCGGGGCGGGGCGGGGACGGTGCACCACATCGCGTGGCGCACGCCCGATGCCGCGGCGCAGATCGAGTGGCAGCGCACGCTGGTGGGGTTGGGCCACCGCGTGTCGCCGGTGATGGACCGCACCTACTTCCAGTCCATCTACTATCGCGAGCCCGGCGGCGTGCTGTTCGAGATCGCCACCGACGCTCCGGGCTTCGCGGTGGACGAGCCGCACGAGCGGCTCGGGCAGCGGCTGCAGTTGCCGGCGACGTTCCAGGCCTCGCGCCCGTTGCTCGAGCAGCGCCTCCCGCGGCTGACCCTGCCGCATGAACGGTCCACGGCCGGCGAGTGAGCCCAACGAGGAGAGGCCCGGCATGCCAGACACCCACGCGCACGACCCGCACGCCGGCCAGCCCGTCCTCCACCGTGGCGCCGCGCCCCGCGACGCGCGACTCGCGGTGGTGCTCGTCCACGGCCGCGGGGCGTCGGCCGACGACATCCTCGGCCTGGCCGACGCGCTCTCGTCCTCCGGCGACGTCGCGTGGCTGGCGCCGCAGGCGGCGCAGCGCTCGTGGTATCCGCTCTCGTTCCTCGCGCCGGTCGCCTCCAACCAGCCCCACCTCGATTCCGCGCTCGCGGCGCTCGCGCGCCTGCTCGACGATCTCGCGCGGGCCGGCGTGCCCGCCGGCCGGACGGCCCTGGTCGGCTTCTCGCAGGGGGCGTGCCTCGCGCTCGAGTTCGCGGCGCGCCACGCGCAGCGCTTCGCTGCCGTGGCCGGCTTGAGCGGCGGGCTGATCGGCCCGCCCGGCACGCCACGCGACTACCCCGGCACGCTGGCCGGCACGCCCGTGTTCCTCGGCTGCGGCGATCGCGACGGGCACATCCCGGTGGACCGCGTCCACGAGTCGGCGGCGGTGTTCGGCCGGCTGGGCGCGGGCGTGGACGCGCGCATCTACCCGGGCATGGGGCACGCCATCAACCAGGACGAACTCGACGCAGTGGCGCGACTGCTGGCGTGACGGGCGGCGGGAGCCGTCTCGCTTCAGGTGCGGTCGGCGGCCGTGTCAGCCAACGCCGCGTGGACGGCCTCGAGCAGGGCCGCGCGCGAGAACGGCTTGGACAGCAGGGCCGACATGCCCAGCGCCTCGGCCGACGCCGACTGGTCGGTGAGCCCGGTCATGCCGATGGCGGGCAGCCCCGGCACGCTGTGGCGCATTGCCGCCACCATCGCGGGCCCACCCATCACCGGCATCATCAGGTCGGTGACGACGAGCGCCACGTCGCCGCGGTGCTCGGCGAGCTGCGCGAGGCCGTCGCGCCCGTGCGCGGCGGCCACCACGCGGTAGCCGTGCCCCTCGAGCGTGCGGCGCACGCTCCGCCGCACCGCCTCCTCGTCGTCCACCACGAGCACGAGCTCACCGCGTCCGCGCGGCACCTGGGCCGCCGTCGCCCCGTCGCCCTCCGTCCGCGCCGCGGCGTCCCCTTCGATCGCCGGCAGGTGCACCTCGAAGGCGGTGCCCTCGCCGATGCGGCTCCGGACGCGGACGAAGCCGTCGTGGCTGCGGACGATGCCGAGCACGGTGGAGAGCCCGAGCCCCGTGCCGGTCCCGACCGGCTTGGTGGTGAAGAAGGGATCGAAGATCAGGTCGAGCTGCTCCGGGGGAATCCCGACGCCTGTGTCGGCCACCAGCAGGCGGACGTAGGCGCCCGCGGCGGCGGACGGCACGGCGCCTTCCACCGGGGCCTCGATGCGGGCATTGTCGGCCTCGATTCGCAGCACGCCGCCGGCCGGCATCGCGTCGCGCGCGTTGACGCACAGGTTCATCAGCACCTGGTGGACCTGGGTGAGGTCGCCGCGGACGGGCCACAGGCCGCGGGCCACGCGCACGCGCACGTCGATGTCGCGCGGCAGCGTCTCGCGCAGCAGCCGCTCCATGTCGCGCAGCAGGTGCTGGACCGGCAGGGGCACCCGCGCGCCCGGCACGCCACGCGCGAAGGTCAGCAACTGGCGGATGATGTCGGCGCCACGCTGCGCGTTCCTCTCCACCGTCTCCAGCAGCTGCCGGCTCTCGGCGTCGGTGACGACGTCCTGCAGCAGCGGCGTGATCATGAGCATGGGCGCCAGGATGTTGTTGATGTCGTGGGCGAGGCCGCTGGCGAGCGCGCCGATGCCCTCCATCCTCTGCGAGCGCAGGTACTGCGCCTCGATCTGCTTCTGCGCCGTCACGTCGGCGTCGATGGCCAGCACGCCGCGCGGCCGTCCCCTGTCGTCGGTGAGCCGGGTCCAGCGGCAGAACATGACGCGCTCCTCGCCGTCGGCGCCGCGGTGGCGGCGTTCGCCCGACCAGGTGCCGGTGGCGAGCACCGCGTCGCGCGCGGCCCGCGCCTCGGGATCGGCGAAGCCCGCCGGCGCGCCCGACTTCGCGCCGTCCCCGAACCCGTAGGCACGCGCGGCGCTGCGGTTCCAGTAGCGCAGCGCGCCGTCGAGCGACAGCACGTAGATCGCGTCGTTGGCGGCGTCGAGCAGGGCGGCCTGCTCCCGGACGCGCTCCTCGGCGACGCGCCGTTCGGTGACGTCGTTGGCCAGCACCAGCCGGGCCGGCCGGCCGCTCCAGTCGATGGCGTGCGAGGCGATCTCGACGCGGAGCAGCCGGCCGTCGCGTGTCCGGTGACGCCAGTCCCCCGATTCCTGCACCACCCCGGTCGCGCGCTCGACGTGATCGATCAGGGCGGCCTGGTCCTCCTCGGGCCGGATGTCGAGCAGCGTCATGCCCAGGAACTCGTCGCGCGAGTAGCCGTACCGCCGCACGGCCGCGTCGTTCACCGAGAGGAAGGCCAGCGTCTCGACGTCGTAGGTCCACATCGGGTGGGGATTGGCGTCGAACAGCAGGCGATAGCGCCGCTCGGACTGCTCGAGCTGCCGCACCGTGCGCTCCCGCTCCTTGAGGGCGTGCGTGAGCTCGCGGCGCGATCGCTCGACGGCCGCCAGCAGCTCGCGCAGCTGTTCGGTGGTGTCGCGCAGGGCGCGCTCGGCCAGCAGGCGCTCGGTGACATCGTGGACGATCGAGCACAGCACCTCGCCGCCCGCGAGCGCCACGGGCCCGCTGAACACCTCCACGTCGCGCACCGAGCCGTCGGCCCGCCGGTGCTGGAACCGGAAGTGCCAGCGGTGCTCGGCGCGCGCGCTCGCCATCTCCGCCGCGATGCGCTCCGGCGAGAGGCTGTTGATGTCGCCGATCCGCATGCCACGCAGCACCTCGCGGCTCCACCCGTAGAAGCGCACCGCCGCCGGATTCGCGTCGAGGATGCGGCCGTCGTCCGGGGCGATCAGCAGCATCACCGCGTGGTTGTTCTCGAAGACGCCTGCGGCGACCGCGGCGGGCGACGACAGGTCGGCGAGCACCCCGGTCGCGGAGCGCGCGCGCCAACGCCACCCGGGCTCCCCGGGTGCCTGCACGACCTCGCCCGAGCGCTCCAGCGCCCGCCTCAAGGCAGGCAGGTCGTCGTCGTCGATGAGCAGGCGCACTTCGGTCATGGTCTCGGGGTTCTGGCCCCGCGCGGCGGCCTCGCCGGATGGTGCCCGCGAAGTGTAATCGGGCGGGCGGGCCGGGCGCGAACGCCCGGCGTCAGAAGAACTCGACCCGCGGCCCGTCGCCGGCCTCCGGGGCCGCGTCGCCCGTGACCTGCGCGTGCACGTCGCGCTGCGACGCCATCACGTAGCCGCCGGTCAGGTCGCCCACCGACAGGCGGTCGGTGGCGTCCGCCTGCGCGACGGGATCGACGGGTCCGCCCGCGTCGAGCAGCGCCACGGCAGCCGTCAACTGGTCGCCCATCTGCGCGAGGGTCTCGACCACGTGCTCGATGCGCTGTCGCGTGATGTCCTGGAACTGCAGGCTGCCGAGGGCGTCCATCACCAGCAGCGCCAGTTCCCCGTTCCTGGCCCCGATCTGTCGCACGGTCTCCGCGTGCTCGGCCGCTAGTTGCTGGTGGTGGTCGGCCAGCGTGGTGAGCTGCGTGGTGAGGGCGCCCACCGTGGCGTCCTCGTGCTGGCGGGCAACCTCGGTCTCCTCCAGCCGGTGGAGGATGCCGGCCTCGACGGCCCGCGCCATGCGGCCGATGCCGTCGCTCACCTCGTCGGCCGCGCCGCCCGACTCCACCGAAAGGCGGCGCACCTCGTCGGCCACCACGGCGAACGTGAGCCCGTGCTGCCCGGCGCGCGCCGCCTCGATGGCCGCGTTCAGCGCGAGGATGTTCGTGGACCGCGCGATGCCCCGCACCACCGAGACCCGCGCCTCGAGCGACCGCGCCTCGCCCACCACCGACGAGAAGCGCGCGTGATCCTCGGCGGCCTCGGCGGCGCGACGCGCGAGGAAGCCGCCGAGCGCGGCCAGGCTGGCGCGGTTCTCCGCGATGGTGGCCTGCGACCCCGACACGAGCGCGTCGGTCTCGGCGGTGCGGCCGGTCACGAAGTCCACGATGGCCGTCATGGCCTGGTCGATCCGCGTCAGGCGATCGACGAGTGCGGCCGACGCCTCCTCGGTCTCCTTGACGACCGACTGCAGCTGCGCGCGCAGCACCTGAGCCACCGGGGCGTGCTGCCGCAGGGCGTCGGCGGCCCGGCGCGCGCGGACGTGCACCGCGCGGCGCCCGGCCAGGAGCCGGTCGAGGCCGCGGGCGGCCGACTCCGACACCTCCGCCCCCCGCCGCCGGTGCGCCACCAGCGCCACGGCCGCGGCCGTCGCCACGCCCAGCGCCACTGGGCCAACATCGCCCGCCGCCTGCACGCTCCAGGCCCCGGCGCGCGCCACCAGCCCGACCAGCGCCCCCACCCCGAGGGCGACCGCCCCAACCCGCGCCGCGGGCGACGGGCCGACGCCATCGGTGACGGCGGCGTGCCCCCCGGCACCGGGCCCGCCGTCGGGCTGGAGCCCGGCGCCGAAGGCGTCATGGTCGGCGTTGGCCAGCGACGCGGACGACACCGGCGCCTGGCCGGCGGCCTCGTCGGTGACGATGTGGAAGCGATGCGTGCTCATGGGACGTCGCACCGCGTCATTGCCCGGCGTGGCTGGCGGCCGCCCCCAGTCTCACGGGCGCGAGCACACGGGCGAGGACGTCGAGCAGGTCCTGCGGGGGGACGGGCTTGGTGATCCACACGGTCGCCCCGGCGCTTCGTGCCTCCTCGCGCGGGCGGCGGCGCGTCTCCGTCGTCAGCACGACGATCGGGGTGAAGCGGTGGTCGTCGAGCAGGCGGATGCGGCGGATGAGTTCGAGGCCGTCCATGCCCGGCATCTTCAGGTCCACGAGCACCACCGCAACCGGCTCGCGCGCGAGCGCCTCGAGCGCCTGTTCGCCGCCGGCGGCCGCGGTGACGGCATAGCCCGCCTTCCTCAGGATGGCGCCGACGCTCATCAGGATGGTCGGCGAGTCGTCGACCATCAGCAGGGGAATCATCACCTTCGTCCTCCGGCGCCGGCCTCAGAAGAGCTCGACCGCCTGCGCCTGCGGCCGCGGCGCCGCGGCGCCGACCTGGCCAATCACCGTCGCGTGGGTGCGCCGCTGCGCGTCCATCGCGTAGGTGTCCGTCAGTTCGTCCAGCCGGAGGGTGCCGCGCTCCAGTTGCCCGAGGGCGTTGGCCACCTGCTCCACGCGCTGCCGGACGATGTCCTGGAACTGCAGCGTGCTGAACACCTCCATCACCATCAGCGACAGGTCGCGGCTCCGGCCGTCGAGGTGCGCGAGCACCGCGCCGTGCTCCTCGAGCAGCGCCTCGTGATCCGCGCTGAGCGCGCGCAGGCGCTCGGCGAGCCACTGCAGGCGTTCGGTCTCCTCGCCGCTCCGGCCGACGCGCGACGCCAGCTGCGCGTCCACCGCGGCGGCGACCGTCTCGATGCCCTCGCCCATCTCCTCGGCCGCGCGGTCGGAGGCGAGCGACAGCGCGCGCACCTGCTCGGCGACGACGGCGAACCCGTGCCCGTGCGCGCCGGCGCGCGCCGCCTCGATGGCGGCGTTGAGCGCAAGCAGGTTGGTCTGCCTCGCCAGGCCACGGACCGTGCCCGCCCGCTGGCGGAGGTTCGCGGCCTGGGCGACGACGCGCGAGAACCCCTCGCGCTCGTCCACGACCTCGTCGCTCCGGCGGGCGAGGTACCGATGCAACTCGCCGATGGCCTCGCGGCCCTCGGCGCGCAGGGCCGCGGCGTCGGTGGCCCGGCCGTCGCGCTGCACCTGCTGCCGGCCGACGTAGCCGAGCAGGTCGGCGATGGCGCGGTCGATGCCCTGCAGGCCCGCGAGGATGCGCGTCGACGCCCCCTCGGTCTCGCTCACGGCCGAGGCCAGCTGCGCGCGCAGCACCTCGCTCACCGGCGAGGCCGTGTGGAAGGCGCCCACGACGTTGCCGAAGCGGTTGGCGAGGCCCGCGAGCCGGTCGCGCCACGTGCCGTCGGTCGCCGCCGTGCGCGACCACGCGCCACGCGCGCGCAGCCCGGCCGCC
>JADHED010000496.1_pt1 | contig 47146 bp, 46 predicted proteins | sample 8952041 | NCBI WGS metagenome assembly JADHED01 (sample SAMN16124423, study PRJNA663239) | bioreactor sludge metagenome | isolation source: sludge (control) | place: India:Bengaluru | collected 2018-09-08 | reverse complement strand
CGGGCCAGCTCGAGAAGGAAGCGCCCTGGAAGGAGCGCAGGCCGCAGGTGTGGGGGTGACGCGAGACTTTCCGCAGGCGCCAGACGCCAGTGTCCTGCGCGCGGCGGCTGCGAGGTTGAAACTGCGATAACCCTTCCTTACGAACCTCCTCCTTATCCCGAGTAACGGGTCGTCGCGGGTGCGCAGCCTGGCGGCATGTGCGGGCGGGCGGAGCCTTGAGGAGGTGCGATGAGCGGCGCGGATCGGATCAATGTCGCTGTGGTCGGCCTCGGCAAGATGGGCGTCTCCCACCTGGCGATCGCGAACGCGACACAGGGGCTGAAGGTCACTGCCGTCTGCGATAGCTTCGCCTTGCTTGGCAACATGGTCGAGAAGCACTGCGGCCTCACCTACATTCCCGAATACGCCGAGGCGATTGCGCAGCCGGGCCTGCAGGCTGTGATCATCGCCACGCCGACGCGCTTTCACGACAGTATGATCCGCGAGGCGCTGGCCCGCGGACTGCACGTATTCTGCGAGAAGCCGCTGACCCTGTCGGCGGCGGTCAGCGACGAACTCGCTGGCGAAGGCGTCCGGCGCGGGCTCGTCTGCCAGGCCGGCTACCACAACCGCTTCGTCGGCACCTTCGCCGAAGCCAAACGCCTGCTGGCCTCGGGCGCCATCGGCAAGGTCCGCCACGTGCACGCCGAGTCCTACGGCCCGGTGGTGCTGAAGCCGGTCGGCAAGACCTGGCGCAGCCAATCGAGCGAAGGCGGCGGCTGCCTCTATGACTACGCCGCTCACCCGATCAACCTGATGAACTGGTACGTCGGCCGGCCCGTGGAATGCATCGGCGCCGACCTGACCAAGCAGTATTCGGCCGATGTCGAGGACGCGGTGTACGCCAACCTGCGCTTCCACGACGGCGTGACCGGCCAGGTGTCGGTCAACTGGTCCGACGAGACCATGCGCAAGATGACCACCCGGATCACGGTCTGGGGCGACGAAGGCAAGATCTCTGCCGACCGCCAGGAGTTGCAGGTCTACCTCAAGGGTGACCCGCCCCCGGGCTACAACAAGGGTTGGACGGTCCGTTACATCACCGACCTGACGCCGCCGATCGGCTACTACCTGCGCGGTGAGGAGTACTCGGCGCAGATGGAGGGCTTTGCGGCCGCGGCGGCCGCCTCGAGCAGCGACTACGTCAACGACTTCCGCAGCGCGGCCGAGACGGACTACACGCTGGAACTGATCCGGGCCCGCGCGTTCGCCGAGCCGCCGGCCGCGGCGGCCATGGGCACGCCCCTCCCGGCGCCGCGTCAACGCGGACTGCTGGCTCGCGTGCTGGGTCGCTGACCGGATGAGCCCACGCAAGCCCCGGCTCCTGGCGCTCGCGTCCGGTGGCGGACACTGGGTGCAGCTGCAGCGGCTGCGCCCGGCGTTCGAGTCGTTCGACACCGCCTATGTCTCGATGTTCGACAGCTACGCCGAACAGGTTGCCGGCAGCCGCTACTACGTGATTCCCGATGCGTCCCGGTTCGACCTGAAGTCGTTCCTGCCCGTGGCTTTCAAGGCCGTGGCGATCCTGCTGAAGGAGCGGCCCCGCGCGATCGTCACGACCGGTTCGGCGCCGATGCTGGCGTTTATCCTGCTGGGCCGCCTGATGGGCGCCCGGACACTGTGGGTAGACAGCATCGCCAACTCCGAACGCATGTCGACGTCGGGGCGCCTGGCGCGGAAGCTGGCGCATCGCGTCGTCTCGCAATGGCCCGAAGTGGCCGCGCGGGAGGGCGTCGAGTGCTGGGGGGCGGTCGTATGATCTTCGCGTCCGTCGGCTCGATGCTGCCCTTCGACCGGTTCGTCCAGGCCGTGGACGAGTGGGCCGCCCAAAACCCGCAGGAAGAGGTCTTCATCCAGATTGGCGAAGGCGCCTACGAGCCACGCCATGCGCCGTTCGTGCGGATGATGCCGCACCAGGAATACCGGCGCCGTCTGGAAGAGTGCACGCTCTTCGTGGCGCACGTGGGCATGGGATCGATCCTGCAGGGCCTCGAGATCCGCAAGCAGATGCTGCTGATGCCGCGTCGGGCGGAGCTCAAGGAACACACAACCGATCACCAGTTGCACACGGCAGACCGCTTCCGCCACACCCCGGGCCTGATGATCGTCGACGACGTACCGGCGCTGCACGCCGCCATGACGCGCCTGCTCGCCGAGCCGCTCGCGCCGTCCGAGGGCATCTCGCCCCACGCCCAACCCGCTCTCATCGCCAAGGTCGCGGACTTCCTCCGCACCGGCCGCACGATCAGGAACTAGAGACCGATGGATCGCATCTTCTTCGGCGACAATCAGTTCTTCGGCGTGAACCATATGTCCGAGGAAAAGGCGCGGCAGCAGCTCATGCGCTTCCAGGACATCGATGCGATCATGCAGGTCCTGCAGCACGCACACAATGCCGGCGTGCACGGTTTCATGTGCACCACCCACGAGAGAATGATCGAGGTCACCGAGATCGTGAAGCGCGAACCCGAGAAGTGGGCCGGCTTCAGCTTCTATCCGGGCATGCCGTACGCCCACAAATACGCCAACGCCATGACCGAGCTTGGCCCGTTCGAAGCGCTGAAGCAATTCCTGCCCAGCGGCGGCCTGATCGACGCCATGATGCGCGGCAGCAAGGCGCTGTTCACCCAGGACGTGGAGAGCGTGGCCACGCTGCTCGTCGACGCCGAGATGAAGGCGTTCGAGGGCCTGAACACCCCGATCATCTTCCTGCAGAACGTCGTCACGGACCTGATCCTCGGCCTTGGCTACTACGACGCGTTCCGCATCTTCGCCGACCACGTAAAGAAGAAGTACGGCGCCGAGCCGGGCTTCTTCACGATGAACCTCCCGATGTTGCTGCCCGCGCTCGACCAGGTCGGTGTCAAGAATCCAATCGTATGCGCGAACGTGAACAAGATCGCCTTCCGCATGTCGGGCGGCATCGACGCCTACCGCCGCGCCACCGAGGAGTGGCCTGCTCGTGTGATCGCCATGTCGGTGTTGGCGTCCGGCGCGATCCCCGCCCGGGAGGCCATCGAGTGGGTCGTCAATGAGCCCTATGTCGAATCGATCCTTTTCGGAGCGTCGAGCCGCGGCAATATCGAGAGCACTGTGTCGCTGATCCGCGAAGCGGATGCCGCGCGAGCCGCGATCGCGGCTTAGCCTCGAACACCTCCATGACCTTCTGGACCCGACGCAACTGGATGACCCTGGCCGCGATCGGCGGCTTCGTGGCGGTGGCGGTCGGTGCGTTCGCCGCGCACGGGGTCAGCGATCCGCAGGCCAAGGAATGGCTGCGGACGGGCTCCACCTATGGGTTCATGCACACCATGGCGACCTTCGCCTGCGCGACCTTCATGAATATCGGCGCCCGGCGCGCCCGGCTGGCTCCGGCGTTCTTCCTGTCGGGCGTCGTGATCTTCTCGGGCACGCTCTACGCCATGGCCCTGGGCGGTCCCCGCTGGCTGGGGGCGATCACACCCCTCGGCGGCACGCTGTTCCTGGTCGGCTGGGGTATCCTGGCCTGGGCGGCCCGCGGGGTCGATCCGCAGGACTAGCCGCGTCGGGGCAAGGCCAGGGTGCGCAGGGCCAGCGCCGATCCGGCCAGGGCCAGCAGCATTGTGAACGCCATCGGCCGCGCGCTCGCATCGTGGAACGCCCCGGACACCGCCGCCGCCAGCGCACCGGCCGCGAACGAGGCCGCGCCGAGCAGCGCCGACGTGGAACCCGCCCGCACGGGATCGACGCTGAGCGCCCCGGCCATGGTGTTGCCCTGCATGAAGCCATAGCTGGACAGCAGCAGGAACAGCAGCGGGAGCACCGTCCACCGCTCACCGACCCCGGTTCCGGCCGCCAGGGCGAGGAGCAACGCCAGGAACAGCGCAACCAGGCTGGCGCGGCCCAACACCTGGTCCGGCGTCAGCCGCCGCAGGACCAGGCGGTTCACCTGCCCCGACCCGATCACCGCCAGGGCATTGAGGCCGAACAGCCAAGGGAACACCTGCGGCGAATATCCGTAGACGCCCATGAGCAGTCCGGGTGCGGACGAGATGTAGGCGAACAGCGTCGCGCCGTTCAGCGCCCCGGCCAGGGCGTATCCGAGCAATCGTCGCTGGCGCAGCAGCGCCAGGTAGGACTGAAGGGGGTTCTCGCGCGCCGCCTGCTGGGCGGTCGCCTCCGTGCGCGACTCCCGCAGGCGCAGGAACGCCGCCAGGCCTACGGCCGCGCCGAATGCGGCCATGAACCAGAAGTTCAGCCGCCAGCCGCCGAAGGTCAGCAGCAGGCCGCCGAGGATGGGGGCCAGGATCGGCGCCAGCCCCATGATCAGCATCATCAGGCTCAACATCCGCGCCGTCTCAGTATGGTCGAAGCGGTCGCGCACGACGGCGCGGGACACGACGCCGCCCGCGCAAGCGCCGAGAGCCTGAACGAAGCGCGCGGCCAGAAGCATCTCGACCGAGGTCGCCAGGGCGCAGGCCACGGAGGCGGCCGCGAAGATCACCACGCCCAGCAGGATCGGCGCGCGCCGCCCCGTCCGGTCCGACGCCGGACCGTAGAAGAGCTGCCCGATCGCCATGCCCGCCAGGAAGGCGGCCACCGTCGACTGGGTCGCGCTGGCGCTGGCTTTCAAGTCTGTCCCGATCGCCGGCAGGCTGGGCAGGTACATGTCGATGGCCAGCGGCCCCATGGCCGTCAGCGAACCCAGCAGGATCACCAGCCCCCAGGGCGTGGAAGGCGGCGCGGGATGGGAAGCGTTGGCGGACGTCACGGCGCCTATGCCCTACTGGTGGCGCCGACGCGGGGAAACCCTAAAACGACCGCTCGCGCCGCCAGGATCTTGGGGAAGAAACGGATGTCGACGCTGGAGACCATGATGCCGCCCGTAAAGCGGGCGACCGTGAACGGGATCGAGCTGGCCTGGTACGAGGCCGGTCCTCGCGAAGGCGTGCCGATCGTGCTTTGCCACGGCTTCCCCGAGCTCGCGTTCTCCTGGCGTCACCAGATCAAGGCGCTCGGCGACGCGGGGCGCTGGGTGATCGCGCCCGACCAGCGTGGCTATGGCCTGTCCGCAAAGCCCGCCTCCGTCACCGACTATGACATCGACCACCTTACCGGCGACCTCGTCGGTCTGCTGGACCACCTTGGCGTCGAGAAGGCGATCTTCGTCGGTCACGACTGGGGCGGCATCGTCGCCTGGCAGATGCCGTTGATCCACCCGTCGCGGGTCGCAGGGGTCATCGGGCTCAACACGCCGTTCATCCCGCGCGCCCCCGCCGACCCGATCGCGATCATGCGCAAGCGGTTCGGGCCCGACATGTATATCGTGTGGTTCCAGAACCCGGACGAGCCCGAAGCGGTGCTGGGCGAGGACACCACCAAGACGATGCGCTTCTTCATGCGTCGCCCCGCGGCCCTGGCCGCCACGGCGGGCGGCGGCCTGTCGGGCGACGGCGGAGGCGCTTCCACGTTCGCCTTCCGAGACATGCTGCGGATGTGGGACGGCAAGTCCGGGGCGGAGCAACTGCTCTCCCCTGAGGAGTTGGCGGTGTTCGCCGACGCGTTCCGCGACGGCGGCTTCTTCGGCCCGGTGAGCTGGTACCGCAACTTCACCCGCAACTGGCAGCGGGCCGAGACGTTGCCCACGCGGGTCGACGGCATCCCTTGCCTGATGATCACCGCCGAGCTCGACGCCGTGCTGTCGCCGGAAATGGCCGAGCCGATGGTTCACTTCGTGGGCGACCTCGAGACCCACATGGTCAAGGGTTCAGGACACTGGACCCAGCAGGAGAAGCCGGAAGACGTGAACCGCCTCATGCTGGACTGGCTGGACAGGCGTTTCCCGAAGTAGAAGGGCGCATGGAAAGAAATACCCCGCCGCCCGGCGTCTCCGGCTACTCGAACCGGCGCGGGCTGTTCCCGGACAATGAACCGTTCGCCAGCGGCTACCTGTCCACGGGCGGCCCGCACGAGATCTTCTACGAGCAGTGCGGCAACCCGAACGGCAAGCCGTGCGTGATCCTGCATGGTGGGCCTGGTGGGGCGATCAACCCGACGATGCGGCGGTTCTTCGATCCGTCGAAGTGGCGGATGGCGCTGTTCGACCAGCGCGGCTGCGGCCGGAGCCGGCCCAACGCCAGCCTGGACGACAACACCACCTGGTCCCTGATCGAGGACATCGAGCGCCTGCGCGAGCACCTGGGCGTCGAGAAGTGGTGCGTCTTCGGCGGCTCGTGGGGCTCCACCCTCGCCCTCGCCTACGCCATCAAGCACCCCGAGCGGGTCGAAAGCCTCGTACTGCGCGGCATCTTCCTGCTCACCGATCGCGAGCTGCGCTGGTTCTACCAGGACGGCGCCTCGATGCTGTTCCCCGACGCCTGGCAACGGTTCTGCGCGCCTATCCCCGAGGCCGAGCGCGGCGACATGATGTCGGCCTACCACAAGCGGCTGGTCCACCCCGATCGGCGGGTCCAGGCCGAGGCCGCCGCCGCCTGGAGCCAGTGGGAGGGCGACACCATCTCGATCCGCGGCCCCGAGGCGCGACCGTCGAAGTTCAATGAGATCGACTTCGCCATCGCGTTCGCCCGCATCGAATGCCACTTCTTCGTCAACGGGGGCTTCTTCCCGGAGAAAGACTGGATCATCCGCAACGCCGATCGGCTGGCGAACATCCCAGGTTGGATCGTGCAGGGTCGCTTCGACGTGGTCACCCCGATGGAGAGCGCCTGGCGGCTCAAGGGCGCCTGGCCGCAGGCCCGCTTCGAGGTGGTCTGGGACGCCGGCCACGCCTCGACTGAGCCGGGCATCGTTGACGCCCTGGTGCGCGCGACCGACCAGGCGCTGCGGCTCTAGACGAAGCTGCCCTTCCCGCTGGTGACCTCGGAATAACGGTGCACCCGCACCGACTGCACCAATCCGAAGCCGATCATCACGGTCAGCATCACGGTTCCGCCGTAGCTCAGCATCGGCATCGGCACGCCGACGACCGGCGCCAGGCCCATCACCATCGCCCCGTTGATCAGGACATAGAGGGTGAAGGTCGCGGTGACGCCGGCCGCCGCCAGACGGCCGAAGTGGCTGTGGCTGAGATAGGCCGTCCGCAGCGCCATGAAGATCACCGCCGCGTAGAGCACCAGCACCGAGACGCAGCCGACGAAGCCGAATTCCTCTGCGAGGGTCGCGAAGATGAAGTCGGTCTGCTTCTCCGGCAGGAAGTTGAGCTGGCTCTGCGACCCCAGGCCGTAGCCCTTGCCCAGCAGGCCGCCCGAGCCCAGGGCGATCATGGACTGCAGGCTGTGGTAGCCCGTCCCCGACGGGTCGCGCTCGGGATGCAGGAAGTTCAGCACGCGCTCGCGCTGGTAGTCGTGCATCACGAACATGACGAACGGCGGCACGATGGCGAGGAAGGCGGCGACGCCCGCCGCGATGATCTTCCAGGAAAGTCCGGCCAGCACGACGATCGCCGCGCCGGTCATCAGGATCAGCATGGCGGTGCCGAGGTCTGGCTGGTGCGCCACCAGCAGCACCGGCAGGCCGATCATCACCGCCGGGATCAGCAGCCACCAGGAGAGCCGCGCCTTCTCGGCCGACACGCCATGGTAGAGGCGGGCCAGGCCCAGCACGATGCCCAGCTTCATCACCTCGGACGGCTGGAAGCTGAAGCCGCCGATGGACAGCCACCTCTGGGCGCCGAGCCGGGTGTCACCCACGGCTTCCACGGCGACAAGCAGCAGCAGGCCGATCCCGTAGATGGGATAGGCCAGGGCGAACCAGACACGCACGTCGATCATCGCCAGGGCGATCATCATCAGGAGGCAGATGCCGAAGCGGATCACATGGGCCGCTGCCCAGGGCGTCCACGACGAGCCGGCGATCGAGAACAGCATCAGCGCGCCGGCGCCCGCGATCAGGCACAGCGCCAGGACGAACACCCAGTCGAGCTCGGACAGCTTGACGACCAGGCGGTCGCGTTCGCCGGGCCGGGTCAGGGCGGAGACAGTCATGCCGGGCCTCGGTCGGGTCGGATGATCGCGGGCCCGGACGCGGGCGTCGGCGTGTTCTGCGGCGCCATCAGCGGCGCGTCCGGCACGGTGTCGAGCTCCAGGTCGGGCTCCACCTCGGGCAGCGGCAGCGGCTTCTGGATGCGGGAGAGCAGCTCGGGATCCTTGAGCAGGGCGGTGCGCATGATCTCGCGCGCCCGGGGCGCGGCGGCGGTCGAGCCCCCCATGCCGTGCTGCACGATCACCGCCAGGGCGTAGCGGGGCGCGTCGAGGGGCGCGAAGGCCACGAACAGGCCGTGGTCCCGCAGGCCCCAGGCGCCGCCCTTACCGCGGGAGCCGCCCTTGTCGTAGTTGCGCACCTGCGCCGTACCGGTCTTGCCGGCCATCAGGATGTCACCCAATCCCAGCTGGCTGGTTCGCCACGCCGTGCCGCCCTGCGACTGGTCGGTCACCGCGGCCATGCCGGCCCGCACCCGGTCGATGTGCTCCTTGGGGAACGGCAGTGGCGGCACATCGGAGCCGCGCGGCCACTCCTTGCCGCCCACTGACCGGATCAGCCGCGGGTTCAGCGCCTTGTAGTCGGCGTTGGCCAGTCGCGCGGTCATCACCGCGAGCTGCAGGGCGTTCACCTGCAGATAGCCTTGGCCGATGGCGTACGAGAGGTTCTCGCCGGGCCACCACGGCTGCATGGCCTCGTTCTTCTTGAAGTAGCGCTTCTTCCAGGCCGGGTCGGGGACGATGCCCTTCTTCTGGCCGGGGATGCCGATGTCGAAGGTCTGGCCGAGGCCGAAGGCGCGCGCCGCCTGGGCGATCCGATCCGGCCCCACCCGCAGGGACATCGAGTAGAAGTAGGTGTCGCACGAGTTCTTGATCGCCTCGTGCAGGTTCTGCGACCCGTGCCCACCGCGCTTGTGGCAGTGGAAGAAGCGGCCGCCGAACTGCATCCCGCCGCCACATGAGACGCGGTCCTCGGGACTGATGCCGGCCGACAGGATCGCCAGCGCGGTCATGGTCTTGAACGTCGAACCGGGCGGGTAGAGGCCAGACAGGCATTTGTCGAGCAGCGGCTTGCGCTCATAGCCGGCCAGAGCCCGGTATTCGGCGCCGGTGAGCCCGCGCACGAAGCGGTTGGCGTCGAACGACGGCGCGGAGGTCATGCACAGGATGTCGCCGGTGCGGCAGTCCATCATGACCGCCCCGCCGCTCTCCTCGCCGAACACCTCCAGCGCCCGGTTCTGGATGTCGACGTCCAGGGTCAGCTGCACCTCCTGCCCGGGGACCGGCGGGATGTCGCCCTCCTCGTCGTGGCGAACTTCGCGGCCGTTGGCGTCGACCTCGACCTTCTTGGCGCCCGGCCGCCCACGAAGGGCGGCGTCCAGCGCCTTCTCCACACCCTGCTTGCCGATCCGGAAGCCCGGATGGAGCATGATGGGCTCCGGATTGGGCGTCTTCTCGATGTCTTCCTTGTTGACCTTGGCCACGTAGCCGATGACGTGCGCGAAGGCGCCGCCATGGGGATAGACCCGCACCTCACCCATGTCGGCCGTCACGCCCGGCAGTTCGGGCGAACGGACGCTGATGGCCGAGAACTGTTCCCAGCTCATGTCTTCCATGACCGAGACCGGAGCGCGCTTGGGCGCGCTGTTGATGTCGCGCAGCAGGCGGCGCTGGCGCGTCTCGTCCAGCGGCACGTAGTTGGCCAAGGTCTTCAGGGTCGCCTCGGTGTCGAGGCCCTTGTCCCGCGCCACCAGCAGTCGGAAGTTCGGCCGGTTGGCCGCCAGGATCGCGCCATTGCGGTCGACGATCACCCCACGCGGCGCGGGCGCGAGCTTGAAGTTGAACTGGTTGGACGTCGCCAGTTTCTCGTAACGCTGGGTTTCCAACAGCTGGAGGAAAGCCAGGCGCGCGCCCAGGGCGCCGATCCCCAGGCCGGCAAACGCGCCGAGCAGGATCGCGCGGCGGTGGAACACCCCCTGCCGCTCGTTGACCTCCTCGAAGAAGATGGCGGGCTGCGTCATGTCGGGGTCAGCGGAATCTCACGTCGGCGTCTTCGAACCGCTCGATCAGGCGGTCGGCCACCGGGAACAGGATCACGGTCGCCAGGTACTGCCAACCCATGGAGAGCGGGTCGGGCGCGCCCTGCGTGTCCAACATGGTGAAGAGGTAGCCTGCGCCCATCGCGAGTCCCGTGGCGGCTCCGTACCAGACCCAGGTCATCAACCTGCTCTGCCCCGCCAGCATGGCCCGGCCGCCCAGCACCACGCCATAGGGCAAAAGGAGGCAGACGGCCCAGAAGCCGACCGGCGTCCCCCAGAGGAGGTCCAGGTAGATCCCGAGGATCATCACGCAAATCGGGGCCAGCATCGAAGGGCGGATCACAGCCCATGCGAACACCACGGGCATGGCGAACAGGGGCTCGGGCAGGCCCAGCCCCCAGAAGCGCAGCGGGACGGCGAAGAGCTGGCTGGCGGCCATCACCAGGAGCATCGGCACGCCAAGCCAGCTCCACGGCGAGAGCCCGCGCATGCCCCGGGTGCTCACGGCGTCTTCTCCGCAGGCGTGGCCGCGGCCTTTGCCGCCGGGGTCCTGGCGGGCGGCGACTTCGCTGGCGGGACGGCGGCGGTCTTCGCAGGCGACGTCGCGGCCGCTTTTGGCGTCGGCGTGGCCGCAGGCGGAACGGCGCTCGCCGCCTTGGGGGCGGGCGTCGCCGCTGGTGGGATCACCGGCTCAGGCTGGGGGGGCGGCAGGGTGGAAGCCCCAGGGGTCGGCGCCGGCACGGTCATGTGGTCCAGAGCGGCCGTGTTGGCGAGCTGGGTGAAGTCCTCGAACAGCAGGATGCGGACATAGTCCACGGCGGCCTTGTCCGACGCCAGGACCACCCGCCAGCGGCCGTCCAGCCCCTTCACCACCACGCCCACAGGAAGGCCGCGCGGAAACACGCCGCCGTCGCCCGAGGTCAGGACCCGGTCGCCGGCCTTCACTGCGTTCTGGCCGCGCAGATATTCCAGCTTGGGGTTCGGCCCGCCGTCGCCGGTCAGGATGGCGCGAGCGTTCGTTCGGTCGATCATCACCGGGGTCCGCGAGGCCACGTCGGTGAGCAGCAGGACGCGGCTGACGCCTTCGGTGACGCCCACGACCCGTCCGACGAGGCCGTTCTCGCTCATCACCGGATTGCCTGGCTTGACCCCCCGTTCCCGGCCGACGTTGGCCAGTCGGGAATGGGCGAACGGGCCGCGGCTGTCGGTGACGATCCGGGCGGTGGCCATCGGGATCGGCGGGTCGGTCTTCAGGCCCAGGATCGCACGGTAGCGCTCGTTGGTGTCGCGCAGCGCGACGGCGACCTCGCGCCACTGGCGCATGTTCTCGAGTTCGGCGCGCAGGCGACGGTTCTCGGAGACCGCGAAGAAGTAGCCGCGGACGCCTTCGACGCCCTCCCCGGTCAGCCGGCCCGGCGTCGACAGCGCATCGCCCACCGGGGCCATAACCCGGTCGGACAGGGTGCGGGGATTGCCGTAGGCGTCGGTGTCGAACGCCTCGCGACGGTCCGACAGCAGGATCGCCACCGAGACGATCAGCACGACCACGAACACGATCCCCGCCGTCCAGGTCAGGGGGACCTTCAATTCGCCGAGCGGGTTGTCCCTCAAGGACATCTTAGCGTTCCCGCCTGTCGGCGGCCTTTAGGCCAGGGTGGATTCCAGGACGCCCTTCATCCACTTGGGATGCTCGAGCACCTTGCCGCAGCCCAGCGCCACGCAGGACAGCGGATCGTCGGCAACCGTCACCGGCAGGCCGGTGTGGTCGCGGATCTCGGCGTCCAGGCCGCGCAGCAGCGCGCCGCCGCCGGTCAGCATGATGCCCTTGTCGGCGATGTCCGAGGCGAGTTCCGGCGGCGTGGCTTCCAGCGCCATCTTCACCGCGTCGACGATCTGGCCGACCGGCTCCGACAGGGCGTCGGACGCCTGCTTCTCGCTGATGCGAACCTCGCGCGGCACGCCCTGCATCAGGTCGCGCCCCTTGACCTCGATCGACAGGCCCTCGCCGTCGGCCGGCGCGCGGGCGGTGCCGATCTCCTTCTTGATCCGCTCGGCCGTGGTCTCGCCGATCAGGAGGTTATGGTTGCGGCGCATGTAGCTGATGATCGCTTCGTCCATCTTGTCGCCGCCGACGCGGACCGAGCGCGAATAGACGATGCCCGAGAGCGAGAGGACGGCCACCTCGGTGGTGCCGCCGCCGATGTCGACCACCATCGAGCCGGTGGGCTCGTGGATCGGCAGGCCGGCCCCTATGGCGGCGGCCATCGGCTCATCGATCAGCCCCACGCGGCGACCGCCGGCGTTGAGGCAGGAATCATTGATGGCGCGGCGTTCGACGGCGGTGGCGCCCGACGGCACGCACACGATCACCTTCGGGTTCACGAAGCCCTTCCGGTTGTGAACCTTGCGGATGAAATACTTGATCATCTCCTCGGCGACTTCGAAGTCGGCGATGACCCCGTCGCGCATCGGACGGATGGCTTCCATGTGCCCGGGGGTCCGACCCAGCATCTGCTTGGCCTCTATGCCCACGGCATGCACCACCTTGCGGCCGCCGACATTGCGCAGCGCCACCACCGAGGGCTCGTTCAGGACGATGCCCTTGCCCTTCATGTAGATCAGGGTGTTGGCGGTGCCGAGGTCGATGGCGATATCGTTCGAGATGGCGCCGAAGAGCGAAGAGATCATGCAAGGCCCTGAGGGATTGGGGCTGAAGACGCGAGCCGCAGAGGTCCAAAACGGCTCGACTGACGCGAGAGCATGCGTCGAGTCGCTACGCTTTGTCCGGGCGGCTTTGACCGTCCCTCTGCCCTGACGAATGTGTCATTTCAAGGCTTAAAGAGCGGTGTGCGCTTTCGCGCCGCGCGCGAGCGCTCCGAAGGCCATTTGCCGCGGAATCGCCGGAATCTTCGCGCAGGGCGGGAAATTCGAGCTCTACCGTTCGTTGTCGGGCGGCGGCGACAGCCGGCGCTCGAGCCGCAGCAGCGTCAGGACGACGGCGAAACCGAAGACCGTCAGTAGCGCCGACAGGGCGTGGGCGCGGCCCCACTCCAGCGCCTCCACCGACTTGAAGATCTCGATCGAGACCACGTTCGTGATCCCCGGGATCGCCCCGCCGATCATCAGCACCACGCCGAACTCGCCGATGGTGTGGGCGAAGCTGAGCACCGCGGCCACCACATAGCCTGGCAGAGACAGTGGCAGGGCGACGCGGACGAAGGTGTCGAGACCCGAGGCGCCCAAGGTCGCGGCGGCGTCCAGGTGGTCCTCGCTCACAGCCCGGAAGGCGTTCCGCAGCGGCTGGACGGCGAACGGCAGCGAATAGACCACCGATCCGATCACCAGGCCGGTGAAGGTGAACGCCAGGGTCCGGACGCCCAGGGCCTGCAGCGGCGCCATCAACGGACTTTCCGGTCCCAGGGCGATCAGCAGGTAGAAGCCCAGCACCGTCGGCGGGAGCACGATGGGAAGCGCCACCACCGCCCCGACCGCCTCGGTCCACCACGAACGGCTGCGGGCCAGCCACCAGGCCAGAGGCGTCGCCAGCACCAGCAGTATCGCCGTCGTGGCGCCCGCCAGCTTCAGCGTCAGCAACAGCGTGTCGGCGAGACCGCTCAAGGGACCTCGTAGCCGTACTTGCGGATGATCGCCCTCGCCTCTCCTCCCTTGAGGAAGGCGACGAACGCCTTGGCGGCGGGGCTCGCCGCGCCCGCCTTCAGCAGCACGGCCTGCTGATCGATCGGCGCATGGAGGCCGGCAGGCACGATCCACCGCGAACCGCCCTTCACGTCCGCGACCTGAGACAGCGCCACGAAGCCGAGCTCCGCCGCGCCGGTGTCGACGAACTGAAAGGCCTGGGTGATCGAAGTCCCCTGCACCAGCCTCGGCGCCAGCGCCTTGTCGACGCCCAAGGCGCGCATCGTCTCGACGGCGGCCTGGCCGTAGGGCGCGGTCTTCGGATCTGCGATGGCGATCTTCTCGAAGCGGCCGGATTTCAGCACCAGCCCCCGGCCGTCCACCAGCCGCGGCGCTTTCGAATAGAGCACCAGCCGGCCGACGGCGTAGGTGAAGCGGCTGCCGCCCACCGCCAGTCCCTCGGCTTCGGCCTTCTCGGGCCGCTCGCGGTCCGCCGACAGGAAGACGCCGAACGGCGCGCCATGGGCGATCTGGGCGTAGAACTGGCCCGAGGAGCCGAAGCTCAGCGTCGCATCATGCCCGGTCCGCGCCTTGAACCGCGCGGCGATCTCCCGGGCCGGCTCGGTGAAGTTGGCCGCCACCGCAACCTTCACCTCGGCGGCGAAGGCCGGACCGGCGACGGCTGTCAAAGCCAGGGCCAGCAGAACGAAAACGCGGCGCATCCTGACTATCCTGCGACCCATCGAAGGCGTTATGTACCTTGAGTGCATAACGGAGAAAAGCGTGCTCAGCGCCACGGTCATGCTGGAGCGGGCGGGCCTGCCCCGAGTGGCGCTCACCCGCATCGCCCTGCTGGAGGCCATCGACGAACTGGGCTCGATCAGCGCCGCCGCGCGCCAGGCGGGCCTGTCGTACAAGGGCGCGTGGGACGCGGTTCAGGCGCTGAACAACCTCTTTGACGCCCCACTTGTGGCCGCAGCGCCGGGAGGTCGCGCCGGCGGCGCCGCCGGACTGACGCCGCGGGGCCGCGCCGCCGTCGCTGCGTTCCGGCGGGTCCAGGCCGAGATGGACGCCGCCCTGGCCAAGCTGGACCACGGTATCGGATCCGAGATGTTCTGGAGCCTCGGCATGAAGACCAGCGCCCGCAACGCCCTCCGCGGTCGGATCGTGCGGCTGACCACCGGCGCCGTGAATACGGAGGTGACGCTACGCTTGGGCGATGGACTCGACATCGTGGCGGTGGTCACCGGCCAGAGCGCGGAAGACCTGGGCCTCGCCGAGGGCGTCGCGGCGATCGCGCTCATCAAATCCAGCTTCATTGTCCTCGCCAAGGGCGAGGGCCTGCGCACCTCAGCCCGCAACCAGATCGAAGGCGTCGTCGAGAGCCGCGAGGACGGAGCGGTGATGAGCGAGATCCGCCTCGATATCGGCGCCGGCAAGACCCTCGCCGCATCGATCACGCTCGAAAGCGCCCAGGCGCTGGAGATCGCGCCCGGCGACCGCGTCACCGCGTTGGTGAAGGCGCCGCACGTAATCCTGGCCGTCGAATAACCTTGGCCGCAGAGGGTCGGAGGCTTATGGCAGCCGCCACATTGCCCGGGAGAGCAGGATGAGCGGCGACGAATTCGTCTTTGACGAAGCCAGCGGCGAGTGGATCAGCGCGGCCGAGGCCGCCGAGCGCGCCGCGGCGGCCGGCCAGGTGGAGGTGCGCGACTCCGTCGGTAACCTGCTGGCCGACGGCGACGCGGTCGTGCTGGTCAAGGACCTGAAGGTGAAGGGCGCCGGCCAGACGCTGAAGCGCGGCACGATGATCCGCTCGATCCGCCTCACCGGCGACCCTCAGGAGATCGACTGCCGTCACGAGAGCATCAAGGGCCTCGTTCTGCGCGCCGAGTTCGTGAAGAAGGCCTGAGGCTAACCGAGTGCGGTCAGCACCACCCCGGCTGCGGTCAGCACCCCGCCGATCCACTGGCGCAGGTTCAGCTGTTCGCGGAACAGGCGCCGGCCCACCGCCGCGGCGATGGGCGTCTCAATGACCCCGACGGCCCGAACGGGTCCCGCCGGCGCGAGCGCCAGGGCGCCGAACCAGCAGGCCGAGGCCGCCGCGCCGCAGGCCCCTGCCCCGAGCGAGGCGCGCCAGGACGCGGCGACCGCCTTCAGCGCCGCGGGCCGCGTCGCAGCCAGGATCGCCCCCAGCATCAGCGTCTGGTAGGCCTGGGCCGTCACGACCCCGGCCAGGGCGGCGTAGATCGGATGATCCGGCTCGAGCGCCAGGCCCGACTGCCGGTAGCCATTCAGAGACACAGCGAAGAAGGCGCCCGAGGCCAGGCCGAGGAGCGCGCCCGGGCCCGCTCCCTTCACGTCGTCCGTCCTGGGCCAGGACAGGACCATCAGCCCCACCGTCGCAACGGCCACACCGGACCAGGCCGCAGCCGACAGCCGGTCGCCCAGCGCCAGCCAGCCCAGCAGGGCGCCGAACGGCAGCGAGCACTGCTGCATCATCGTCGCGACGGCGAACCCCGACCGGCGCATGGCCAGCAACAGGGCGGCGGTGGCCGCGACCTGCGCCGTCGCGCCCGAGAGCACGCCGATCCAGAACCGGAGTGTGGGCGTCGGGTGGGCGTCCGGCGTCAGCGCAGCGACGGCGGCGAACATCGCCAGCGAGAAGGGCAGGCCGAACAGGAATCGCACCAGCGTCGCGCCCCACGGGCCGGCGTCGCCCACGAGCCCACGCTGCAGCGCATTGCGCGCCACCTGCAGCGGCGCCGCCGCAGCGGTGAGGATGATCCAGAGCATTCAGCACCGTTCCAGTCCCTCCCCTTCGTGGGGAGGGTGGCTCGCGCGAGCGCGAGCCGGGTGGGGAGATCGGGTGAAGTCAGCGACGGGACGAGGCTTCCCCGCCCCGCTCGAAGTACGAGCGTCCCTCCCCATGAAGGGGAGGGATTGGCGTTGGGCCCTAAAATCCGCTCGCGACCTTGGCCGACGGCGCGCTCTTCTCCTTGCGGGCGAAGAGGTTGTTGAGGGCGTTCACATAGGCCTTGGCCGAGGCCGTCAGGGTGTCGGTGTCGGCGGCGGAGCCGGTGGCGATCCGGCCATCTTCTTCGAGCCGCACCGAGACCTGCGCCTGAGCGTCGGTCCCTTCGGTCACCGCGTGCACCTGGAACAGACGCAGGATCGCCTCGTGCGGCACCACGGCGTGGATGGCGTTGAACACCGCGTCGACCGGACCGTCGCCGGTGGCGTTGGCGCTCTTCTCCTCGCCGTCGATGGTGACGGTCAGGAACGCTTCCTGCGGCCCCTCGGTGCCGGCGATCACGCGCAGGTGCTTGACCTGCACCTTGTCCGAGCTGCTCGCCAGGGCGTCGTCCACCAGGGCGATGATGTCGTCGTCGAAGACGTGCTTCTTCTTGTCGGCCAGGTCCTTGAAGCGCTGGAACGCCTCGTTCAGGGCGTTCTGGCCCAGTTCGTAGCCCAGGTCCTTCAGCTTTTCGCGGAAGGCGTGCCGGCCCGAGTGCTTGCCCATGACCAGGTTCGACTCGATCTGGCCCACGTCCTCGGGCTTCATGATCTCGTAGGTCTCGGCGTTCTTCAGCATTCCGTCCTGGTGGATGCCGCTCTCGTGGGCGAAGGCGTTCTTGCCGACGATCGCCTTGTTGAACTGGACCGGGAAGCCGGTGATGGCCGAGACGTAACGGCTGGCGCGGGTGATGTGCTGGCTCTCGACGCCGGTCATGAACGGCAGCCGGTCGCCACGCACCTTCAGCGCCATGACGATCTCTTCCAGCGCCGCGTTGCCCGCTCGCTCACCGATACCGTTGATCGCGCACTCGATCTGCCGCGCGCCGCCCTGGACGCCGGCGATGGAGTTGGCGACGGCCAGGCCCAGGTCGTTGTGGCAGTGGGTGGAGAAGATCACCTTGTCGGCGCCCGGCACGTTGGCGATCACGTCGCGGAACAGGTCGGCGTACTCGGACGGATAGGTGTAGCCCACGGTATCAGGCAGGTTGATGGTGGTGGCGCCGGCCTTGATGGCCGCCTCCACGCAGCGCAGCAGGAAGTCACGCTCCGTGCGGGTGGCGTCCTCCGCCGACCACTCCACGTCGTCGGTGAAATTGCGGGCGTGCCCGACCGAGCGGGTCACCATCTCCAGCACCTGCTCGGGCTCCATCTGCAGTTTCCACTTCATGTGGACCGGGCTGGTGGAGATGAAGGTGTGGATGCGGCCGCGCTTGGCCGGTTTGATCGCCTCGGCGCACCGCTCGATGTCGGCGGCGCCGGCGCGGGCCAGGCCGCACACGACGCTCTCGGTGACGATCTGCGAGATGGCGCGGACGGCCTCGAAGTCGCCGTTCGAGGCGATCGGGAAGCCCGCCTCGATCACGTCGACCTTCATGTCTTCGAGGATCTTGGCCAGCTCCAGCTTCTCTTCGTGCGACATCGACGCGCCGGGCGACTGCTCGCCGTCGCGCATGGTGGTGTCAAAGATGATGACGCGGTCGCGCTCAGAAGCGGCGGTGGGTACGGAAGCGGTCATTTTTCAGTCTCTTCGCGGGATTTCAGTCTTCGGGCGGAGGTTGAGAGCCCCCTGAACGCCCGGCCGCGAACGTGCGCGTGCCTAGAGAGGCGCCCAGGGGCGGCTAAGCCCCAGCGAGAGAAGAAGCAGGCTGTCGAGCCGCGTGCGCATGGCGCCGTCTCTATCCAAACGAGCCTCGCGCCGCAAGCATCTTGCGTCAGGCGCGGCCTTAGGCCGCCTCGCGGGCAAGAACCTTGCGCACGGCGTCACGCGCCCGCGTCCGCTCGAAGTGAGCCTGGATCTTCGGATAACGCCCGATGTCGACGCGGTCGCCTTCCAGCCAGCCGGCGACGGTGAAGAGGTAACCGTCGCATATCGAGAACCGGTCGCCGAGCACCCAGGGCCCCTTCAGCATCTCGTCCTCGATGAGCTGGGCGCAGGCGGCCATGGTCTCGGGGACCTTGCGGCGCATGTCGGCGAACGAGGACTCCTCGTCGGCCCAGCGCGCGCCGCGCCGTCCGTGGGCGTGGGCCACGTGCACCGTGGCGGCGAGGTAGTTGTTGAACGACTGGGCCTGGGCGAAGTCCCAGGGGTCGGTCGGCGCCAGGCCCGCCTCGGGAAACGCCTGGGCGATCCAGGCCAGGATGGCGGGCGTCTCGGTGAGCACGCCCCGGTCGGCGACCAGCGCGGGCACCCGGCCCTTCGGATTGACCGCCAGGTACTCCGGTCGCCGCTGGTCTCCTCTGGCCGTGTCGACCCTGACAGCCTCGAAGGCGGCGCCTGCCTCCTCCAGCGCGATGTGGGAAGCCAGCGAGCAGGCGCCCGGCGAATAGAACAGCTTGATCATCCCGAACTCCCGTCCCGCTCGCCGCGGCTCCGCAGCCAGCCGCGCGCGAACCAGCCCAGCCCCAGCCACACCACGGCCACCGCGGCGATCACCAGACCGTGGCGGCCGATCTCGCCCCGCATCATCTGCACGATCGAGGCGCCGGCGAAGGCCGTCAGGGCGATCTTCGGCACGATGCCGATACCCGTGCCGGCGACGAAGTCCCGCGCCCGCATCGGCGTCACGCCGGCCGCCATGTTGACCACGATGAACGGCGCCGAGGGCACCAGCCGCACGATCAGGCTGGCCAGGAAGCCGTTCTCGCCCACGTGCCGCATGAAGCGCCGCACGCCGTCGCCTGAGAACCGCTCCAGCGTCCTGGCCCCGGCCGAGCGTCCCAGCCAGAAGCCGACCAGCGCTGAGACCATCGTCCCGATCCAGCTGTAGGTCGCGCCCCACATCGGGCCGAAGGCCACCACGGCCGCGGCGATCAGCACGATCTGCGGCGTGCCGACGAAGGCCAGGGCCGCGAAGGCCGCCACCGCCACCGGAAGCGACCAGGGCCCCCGCGCCGCGCCCAGCCAGCTCTCCAGCGTGCGCTCGCCGTCGAACCCCAGCAGCTGGGCCCCGAAGAAGAACACCAGCCCGACGCCACCAAACAGTACGAACGAAATACAGAGCGTGCGCCACGCCTGGGCGTCCATGTTGGAAAGGAAGTCGAACAGCCGGCGCATCGCGGGCGCAGGGGTCGCCCGCCAATGCGACCGGGTCAAGGCGGGAGACGGCGGCGCCGCACGTGTCGTTTTTGTAAGTTGCGTTTTTACGCAACATGGACGATGACATGGCGAAGCTGAAACATTCCGGAGACGCGGCGTGCCCGCCTACGCGTTCGATACGATCACCGCCGAGCAGGCCCTGACCCTCAAGGCCGGCGACACCCTGACCTTCAACGGGGGCCCGGGCCGCACGGTCAGCGTCGTCTACCAGTCGTACGACCCGCTCGCGCTGACGCCGGAACTCCCGCGCATCTTCATCACCTATGGCGGACGCACCGTCGCCTTCTCCACCGACCTGACCCAGGTGTCGTCGGCGGGCGGCCTCGTCATGGCCGACGGCTCGCAACTGTATGTCGGCGACACGGCGGCCAACCGCATCACCTTCGGCGCCGGCGACGACGGCCTGTACGGCGGACCGGGCGACGACACCATGAACGGCGGCGACGGCCGCGACCTCATCCAGGGCAACAGCGGCGACGACGTGCTGATCGGCGGCCTCGGCGCCGACAGCCTGTACGGCGGCCAGGGCGACGACGTCATCTACGCCAGCCGCGACACCGGCGGCACGGCGGGAGAGGCCGGAGACTGGGCCAACGGCAACCTCGGCGACGACCAGATCGCCGGCGGCGCGGGGAACGACACCCTCCTCGGCGGCCAGGGCAACGACTTCATCGGCGGCGGCGAGGGCTCGGACTGGCTGTCGGGCGACCTCGGCGACGACGATCTGATCGGCGGCCTGGGGAACGACACGCTGAACGGCGGCGCAGGGGCCGACCAGCTGCAGGCCGGCTTCGGCGCCGACGTGCTGAACGGCGGCGCGGGCGACGACACCATGATCAGCCAGGGCCCGGACGCCTCGACCCTGTCGGGCGGCGACGGCTCAGACCTCATCGTCTCGGGCGGCGCCGGCCGCGACGTGGTCTTCGGCGGCGAAGGCCGCGACCGCTTCGAGTTCGTGGCCAAGACGGCGCCCAGCGTCGGCCTCGAAGCCGAGATCCGCGACTGGGAGAGCGGCGACACCTTCTCCTTCCCGGGCGTGAGCATCCTGTCGACGGCCAGCTCGATCCTGCCGCGCAGCTATTCCGAGTTCGTCGCCGGCAGCTACGCCGAGGCGCTCTCGATCGCCGACGAGCACATCTCGGCGACCGGCGCGGTGTACGTGGCGGCCCAGGTCGGTTCGGACGTCTACGTGTTCGCCGACACCGGCGACCCGGCCGACGGCGCCGACATCGCCATCGTCCTGGTGGGCCGCACCCTGGCCGACATCAGCCTGAGCAATTTCGTCTAGCGGCCCCTCGCCCCGGCCCTTGCGTCATAGAGCTACTGGAGAGCGGCTCCCGGCGGGTTTGAATGCGGCGCAGCATGGGGTACACCCGCCGCCGGTCTTCAAACTCTGCCGGGAGCCTAGTTCCGCCATGTCCCTGGAATCCGCCGCGCTCGCCCGCGTGAAGCCGTCCGCGACCCTCGCGGCCGACGCGAAAGCCCGCGAGCTGAAAGCCCAGGGCAAGGACGTGATCGGCCTGGCCGCCGGCGAGCCGGACTTCGACACGCCGGACAACATCAAGGAAGCCGCCATCAAGGCGATCCGCGACGGCAAGACGAAGTACACCAACGTCGACGGCATCCCCGAGCTGAAGGAAGCCATCGTCGCCAAGTTCCAGCGCGAGAACGGCCTCACCTACAAGACCACCCAGGTGAACGTCTCGCCGGGCGGCAAGCCGGTGATCTGGAACGCCATGATCGCCACGCTGAACCCGGGCGACGAGGTGGTGATCCCGACCCCGTACTGGGTCAGCTACTGGGACATCGTGCTGCTGGCCGGCGGCACGCCGGTGGCCGCGCCGACCAGCGCCGCGACGGGCTTCAAGCTGCAGGCCGCCGACCTGGAGAAGGCGATCACGCCCAAGACCAAGTGGCTGTTCCTCAACTCGCCGTCTAACCCGTCGGGCGCCGCCTACACCCGCGCCGAGCTGAAGGCCCTGGCCGAGGTGCTGCTGCGCCACCCGCACGTGTGGATCCTGACGGACGACATGTACGAGCACCTGGTGTTCGGGGACTTCGAGTTCTCGACCATCGCCCAGGTGGAGCCGGCGCTCTACGACCGCACCCTGACCATGAACGGCGTGAGCAAGGCCTACGCCATGACCGGCTGGCGGATCGGCTACGCGGCCGGCCCCGAGCCGCTGATCAAGGCCATGGCCAAGGTCATGAGCCAGACCACCTCGAACCCCTCGTCCATCTCGCAGTGGGCGGCGGTCGAGGCGCTGAACGGCACCCAGGCGTTCATCAAGCCGAACGCCAAGCTGTTCGAACAGCGCCGCGACCTGGTGGTCTCGATGCTGAACCAGGCCAAGGGCATCAAGTGCCCGACGCCCGAGGGCGCCTTCTACGTCTATCCGTCGTGCGAGGAGCTGATCGGCAAGACCGCGCCGTCGGGCAAGGTGATCGGCTCGGATGCCGACTTCGCGACCGAACTGCTGGAAGCCGAGGGCGTGGCGGTGGTGTTCGGCGCGGCCTTCGGCCTCTCGCCGTTCTTCCGGATCAGCTACGCGACCTCGAACGCGGTGCTGGAAGACGCCTGCTCGCGCATCCAGCGCTTCTGCGCGGCGGTGAAATAGGCGTCCGGCGCATGGCCGAGGTCGTCAACCTCAACAAGGCCCGCAAGGCCAGGGCCCGCGCCGACGACAAGGCCAGGGCGGCCGAGAACCGGGTCCGGTTCGGCCGCCCGAAGGCCGAGACCGCCGCCAGCAAGCTGGAGGCCGAGCGCGCCCGGCGCGATCTCGACGGCAAGAAGCGCGAGGACTAGAGCGCGTTCCGCAAAAGTGGGAACCGGTTTTGCGGTCAGAACGCGCTCAAACCTTTGATTTAGAGCCTTTTCATCCCGTTCAGACGATTCCGTTTGAACGGGAAAGGCTCTAGGCGGCCTTCGGGACCGCCTCGTCGCGCACGTTCGCCGGGATGGAGTCGTAGATGGTCGGCGGGGTGATCCCGAGGCGCTTGCGCGCGGCCTCAAGCGGCTCGGCCATCAGGCGCTCGTAGTCCTCGCCCAGCAGCCACTTGGCCGCCTTGCCACGCTGGTAGCCCTGCCAGATCGCCTTCACGTAGGGCTGGCTCCTGTCCTTGCGGGCCCGGCTGGCGGCGCCCAGGGCGATCAGGGCCCAGCCGAGGCCCCTGGTCTGGGCATAGGAGAAGGCCACGAGGCAGGCTTCGCCCAGGCCGTCGCGGTGATAGCCCGACAGAATGTGCCAGATGTCGTGCACGTCGCGGGTCCGGCGGCCGAACCAGGCGTAGGGGTGCTTCTGGTCGACGTCGTCCATGCTGTCCCGGCTGACCATCGCCAGTCCTTCGGCCGAGAGGTTCTCGGCGCGGATGAAGTCGCGGTACGCCGCCCCCACGGTCCCCGGCGCGAAGCTGTCGAGCCAGGCGTCGTCCATCAGCTTCTGCGCGAACTCCTGGCGTTCGTAGGCCATCCGGCCGCCCTCCTCGGTGGCGAGCAGGCGCTGGTAGCCCTTCGCCGTCGAGGCGCCGTTCAGCGCACGCATGATCTCGAAGACCTGCCGGGTGTCCTCCTTGTCGGCCAGGAGGCGTTTCAGCGACTTCAGCGCGTGCGCCCAGTCCAGCTTGGTGGAGACGGGCCGGGGACGGAAATCGGCGGCGTCGGCAGTCATGGCCATCGGTCGTGGAGCCCTATGTAAACAGCGTATAGATTAAATGACGCATGCGTCACCTTTTGACAAGGGTCTAGCGCGCCAGCCTCACCGCACCGTAAACACGCGCGCAGATGGCTCTCCTGAAGAAGCGCTCCGTCCTCCTCTCGGGCCACGCGACCTCGATCGCGCTGGAGCCGGAGTTCTGGGCCGTGCTCGATGGGATGGCGGCCGAGCGCGGGACCAGCCTGGCGCAGCTCATCGTGAGCATCGACCGCGCCCGCGGCGAACGCCCCCTCGCCTCGGCCTGCCGCGTGGCGGCGCTAATGCACGCGCAGGGCCAGGGCTAGTCGGCGGCGCTACTTCGGCCGCGGGATCGGCGGGTCTGGAAGGCGCGGCGCGTCGGGCATCGGCGGAAGGTCGAGATTCGGCGCGACCTCGGTCGCCTCGGCCGCCACGCGAGCCAGATCGGCGGCGCCCTGTCGGTGCATCCAGGCCCAGCCCAGCAACGCGAGCGCCAGCATCGCAGCCGCGCCGGCGGCGAAGGCGAACCAAGGACTGGCGGGACGGTCACGCGCCATGCCGGAAGAACGGATGGCTTGCCCGCGCCGTTCCGCCCCCTTAAGCGGGCGCACCTCTGTGCTACATATGTTCCGATGTCCTTCGAATCCGACCACCCGCTGCCCGCCCCCCGCATCTCGGACCTCGCGCGCGCCGACGCGCGCCCGGCCGACTATCTTGAGGGACTGAACCCCGAGCAGCGCGCGGCGGTCGAGGCGATCGAGGGCCCGGTGCTGGTGCTGGCCGGCGCGGGCACGGGCAAGACGCGGGTGCTGACCACCCGGCTGGCGCACATCCTGGCCAGCGGCCGGGCGCGGCCGTGGGAGCTGCTGGCGGTCACCTTCACCAACAAGGCCGCGCGCGAGATGCGCGAGCGGATCACCCACATCATCGGACCGTCGGCCGAGGGCCTGCGCTGGCTGGGGACCTTCCACTCCATCGCCGCCCAGATCCTGCGCCGCCACGCCGAGCTGGTGGGGCTGAAGTCGAACTACACCATCCTCGACACCGACGATCAGGAGCGCCTGCTCAAGCAGATCCTCGAGGCCGAGAACATCGATTCCAAGCGCTGGCCGGCCAAGATGCTGGCCGGGCTGATCGACCACTGGAAGAACCGCGGCTGGCGTCCCGACCAGCTGCCGCCGGCCGAGAACGGCGCCTTCGCCAACGGCAAGGGCCAGGCCCTGTACCGCCTCTATCAGGAGCGGCTGCGCATCCTGAACGCCTGCGACTTCGGCGACCTCCTGCTGCACAACATCACGATCTTCACCAGCCAGCCCGACGTGCTGGCCGAGTACCACAACCGCTTCCGCTACCTGCTGGTGGACGAGTACCAGGACACCAACGTCGCCCAGTACCTGTGGCTGCGCCTGCTGGCGCAGAAGAGCCAGAACCTCTGCTGCGTGGGCGACGACGACCAGTCGATCTACGGCTGGCGCGGCGCCGAAGTGGACAACATCCTGCGCTTCGAGCGGGATTTCCCCGGCGCCAAGGTCGTGCGGCTGGAGCGCAACTACCGTTCGACCAGCCACATCCTGGCGGCCGCCGCGGGCCTGATCGCCACCAACAAGAGCCGCCTGGGCAAGACCCTGTGGACCGAGGCCGAGGGGGGCGAGAAGGTCATCGTCCGCGGCGTCTGGGACGGCGAGGCCGAGAGCCGACTGATCGCCGACGAGGTGGAGCGCGCCAAGCGGGCGGGCCGCGCCTATCGCGACATCGCCATCCTGGTGCGGGCCTCGTTCCAGATGCGGGCGTTCGAGGAGCGGTTCGTCCTGCTCCAGATCCCGTACGTGGTCATCGGCGGCCCCCGCTTCTTCGAACGGGCCGAAATCCGCGACGCGATCGCCTACCTGCGCCTGATCCAGTCCGAGGACGACGACCTGGCCTTCGAGCGCATCGTCAACACGCCCAAGCGCGGCATCGGCGACACCACGGTGCAGAAGCTGCTGCAGATCGCCCGGCTGAACGGCGTCCCCGCCAGCCATGCGGCGCGGCAGATCGTGCTGACCGACGAGCTGCCGGCCCGCACCCGCACGGCGCTGGCCAACTTCCTGCGCGACCTCGATCGCTGGCGCGGCCAGGCCGAGCACATCCACCACGCCCGCTTGATGGAGACCGTGCTGGAGGAGAGCGGCTACACCGACGCCCTCAAGCTCGACAAATCGCCCCAGGCGCAGGGCCGGCTGGAGAACCTGAAGGAACTCGTCCAGTCGATGGGCGGCTACGACGACCTGCAGGCCTATCTGGAGCACGTCTCGCTGGTCATGGACCTGGAGCGCGGCCCGCAGGCGGACTCGGTGCAGATCATGACCCTGCACCAGGCCAAGGGCCTGGAGTTCCCGCTGGTCTTCCTGCCCGGCTGGGAGGAAGGCGTCTTCCCGTCCCAGCGCAGCATGGACGAGAAGGGCGAGAAGGGTCTGGAGGAGGAACGCCGCCTCGCCTACGTGGGCATTACGCGCGCCCGGCAGGAGGCGCGGATCAGCTTCGCCGCCAACCGCCAGGTCTATGGCCGCTGGACCAGCCAGCTCCCCAGCCGCTTCGTCGACGAACTGCCGCCGGCCAACGTCGAGGCCAGCTCCGAGACGGGCTACTACGGCGGCGGGCCGGGGATGCAGCAGCACGGCAGCCGGTGGGACAACGATCCGGACTTCGGCGGCGGCTACTCCTCGCCCGGCTGGCGGCGGGCCCAGGCCAACCAGTACCGCGGCACGCATCCGGGTCGGCAGCCGGTGATCGAGGGCGACGGCCGGCTGGTGGCCGTGTCGGAGTCGTCCGCCGCCAACGCCTACAAGCGCGGCGACCGCGTCTTCCACCTGAAGTTCGGCTACGGCTCGGTGAAGGGCGTGGAAGGTAACAAGCTCACCGTCAGCTTCGACAAGGCGGGCGAGAAGAAGGTGATCGACAGCTTCGTCGAGAAGGCCTGACGCTCCCGCCTGAAACCAACTTCCGCGCCGCGCGCTTTGGCGGCGATGGAAAGCCTGTTCGCACACCGCGACGCGCGGTTCTTGATCCGCGGCGTCGGCCTGGCCGCCGTCGCCGGCCTGCTCATGGGCGCGGCGCTGCGGCCGGACCTGCATGATCCAGAGATCCTCGGGCCACAGCAGCTCATGTCCGGCGGCGGACCGCGAGAGCTGTCGCCGGCTGAGGATCCCGGCATGGCGAGGTACGCGGGACCTCTGCCGGACTACGTCGTCGGAACCGACTATGTGCGCGCCCAGCAGCCCGTGATGGCCGCGGTGGACGCCGCAGCGATGGATCACGATGTTCCGGTCTATGACTCGCCGGACGATCTGCCCGTGCTGGTGACCCAGGCGGCGTGGCGCGACGAACCCCGCACCCCGCCGCGCTATCCCTCGGAAGCCGGAAACGAGGCCTACGAGTCCGACCTGCCGGCCCCGCCGCCCGAGCCTGAGGACGGCGACCTGGGCTGATCGCCCTCGCCTTTCCGGCGCCATGCCGCTAGAGGCTGCGCCCCATGAGCGACGAAGCCGTCCAGATCATCGCCCGCGGCCCCCGCGCCGTCGCCGAGGCCGCCGCCGAGGCCATCGAGAACAACCTCGCGACCGAGGCCGTCACCTTCTCGATCCTGGAGGAGGACGAGGACCGGGACGTCTGGCGCATCGACGCCTTCCCGAACGAGGCGGAGGAGCGCGACGCCGCCGTCGAGATCCTGAAGGGTTATCCCGAACTGCGGACGGTCGTGGAAAAGCTGGCCGACGCCGACTGGCTGGCCATGGCGCTGTCCGGCCTGCCGCCCGTGCGGGCCGGCCGCTTCTTCGTCTACGGCGCGCACGACAAGGGCCTCGCCCCGACGAGCACCGTGAACCTGCGGATCGAGGCCGGCGCGGCGTTCGGCACCGGCCACCACGGCACCACGGTCGGCTGCCTGCAGGCGTTCCACGACCTGCTGAAGGCCCAGCGGTTCGAGCGGGTGCTGGACGTGGGCTGTGGAACCGGGGTGCTGGCCATCGCGGCGGCGCGCACGGGCTCGCGCATCGCCGTCGGCACCGACATCGACGCCCCCTCCGTCCGCATCGCCAACGAGAACGCGGCGCTGAACCAGTGCGACGCGCGCTTCGTCCACGCCAGCGGCCTGAACGACCAGAAGGTGCGCGCCGAGGGCCCCTACGACCTGGTCTTCGCCAACATCCTGGCCCCGCCGCTGGTGGCCCTGTCGCAGGACATCAAGCTGGCGCTGAAGCCGGGCGGGATCGCGATCCTCTCCGGCCTGCTCCGCACGCAGGAGCGGCGCGTGCTGGCGGCCTATATGTCGAAGGGCTTCCGTCTGGTTCGCCGCCTGCACCGCGACGCGTGGGCGACTCTGGTGCTGAAGCGGGCCTAGCCGCCTAGCGCGCGTTCCGCAAAAGTGGAAACCGGTTTTGCGATCAGAACGCGCTCAAACCCTTGATTTAGAGCCATTTTATCCCGCTCAAACGATTCCGTTTGAACGGGAAAGGCTCTAGCCCGCCACCTTCCGGGCCCCCAGCGCCTCCAGCCAGTGGCGCTCGCGGGTCTTCACGAGGTCGGCGACGCCCAGGGGCGTCATGTCCTCGGTGTCCAGGGTCTCCAGCACCCGGAAGCTGAACGCCGCCCCGCCGTGTGCGGCCCACGCCGCCTGCATCTCGCGGTTCATGTGCCCGCCGGTCCGCAGGCCGAACAGGTGCCGGTTCTCCTGGCCGGACAGGTTGCGCGCGCCGCCCACCCAGACCTGTCCGGTCGGGGCGCACTCCAGCGCATAGACGCCCGCGTCGGGGGCCTTTTCCTTGTAATCGCGAGCGAGGTCGCGGCGAGCCTGCTTGTCCATGCTGACCCCATAGCGGCGGACTTTCGCCCTGTCAATTTCACCCGGATATAAATAGCCGACGCCCGCCCCTTTGCCGCGGCGAAGGGAAGGGCTTACATGCCGCCCATGCGTCAGACCTTCGATGAGACCACCGACCGCTCCTTCGGCCCCCGCCATGTGCCGCTGATCCGGCAGGCCATGGCCGAGCAGGGCCTGGACGGCTTCCTCGTGCCCCATGAGGACGAGCACCAGAACGAGTACCTGCCCGCGGCCAACGACCGCCTGGCCTGGGCCACCGGCTTCACCGGTTCGGCCGGCGCCGCGGTGATCATGCGGGACAAGGCCGCTGTCTTCGTGGACGGCCGCTATACCCTGCAGGTCCGCGACCAGGTGGACGGCCAGCTGTTCGAGATCCGCGATCTCGTGGAGGGCGGCGTGCCGGCCTATCTCGAAGCCGCGGCGCGCCAGGGCCAGAAGATCGGCTACGATCCGCGCCTGCACAGCCCCGACGCCCTGGCCCGTCTGAAGGAGGCCGCCGCCAAGGCAGGGGCCGAGCTCACGCCCGTCAACGATAACCCGCTGGACCGCGCCTGGGGCCAGGCGCGACCGGCCCAGCCGACCGCCCCGGTCGTGCCGCACCCCGCCGAGTTCGCGGGCGAAGACTCCGCCGCCAAGCGCGCCCGCGTCGGCGCGGCCGTCGGCGACAAGGGGGCGGACGCCGCGGTGCTGACCGCGCCCTCGTCCATCGCCTGGCTGTTCAACGTGCGCGGCGGCGACGTCATCCGCTCGCCCCTGCCGCTCGCCCAGGCCATCCTGTCGAAGGACGGCACGGCCCGCCTGTTCCTGGACCCGGCGAAGGTGACGCCCGAATTGCCGGCGTGGCTGGGCAACCAGGTGCGGCTGGAGACGCCCGACGACCTGCCCCAGGCCCTGGCCGAGCTGAAGGGCAAGGCGGTGCTGGTCGATCCCGCCCAGTCCTCGGCCTGGTACTTCGACACCCTGCAGGCCGAGGGCGCGAAGGTGATCCGGGGAGACGATCCCTGCGCCCTGCCCCGCGCCTGCAAGAACGCCGTTGAGATCGAGGGCAGCCGCAAGGCCCACGCCCGCGACGGCGCGGCGGTGACACGGTTCCTGCACTGGCTGGCCACGGAGGGGCAGGTCAATCCGCCGGACGAGATCGCCGCGGTCTCCAGACTGGAGGCGTTCCGCGAGGCGACCGGGGCCCTGAAGGACCTGTCGTTCGACACCATCGCCGGCGCGGCCTCGAACGGCGCGATCGTCCACTATCGGCCCACCGAACGGTTGAACAAGCGCGCCGAGCAGGGCTCGCTGCTGCTGGTCGACAGCGGCGCCCAGTACCTGGACGGCACCACCGACATCACCCGCACGGTCGCCATCGGCGAGCCCTCGCAGGAGATGCGCGAGCGCTTCACCCTGGTGCTGAAGGGCAACCTCGCCCTCGCGGGCATCCGCTTCCCGGCCGGCACCACGGGTTCGGCGCTGGACGTCCTGGCGCGGACCGCGCTGTGGATGCACGGGCTGGACTACGACCACGGCACCGGCCACGGGGTCGGCAGCTATCTCGGCGTCCACGAGGGGCCCCAGCGGATCTCGAAGGCGCCGAACAGCGTCGCGCTGAAGCCGGGCATGATCCTGTCGAACGAGCCCGGCTACTACAAGGAAGGCGGCTACGGCATCCGCATCGAGAACCTGCAGGTGGTGACCGAGGCGACCGCCATCCCCGGCGGGGAGCGGCCGATGCACGGGTTCGAGACGCTGACGCTGGCGCCGATCGACCGCCGGCTGATCGTCCGCGAGATGCTGACCGCCGACGAGCGCGCTCAGCTCGACGCCTACCACACCCGGGTCCGCGAGGTGGTCGGGCCGCAGGTCGAGGCCGAGGTGCGGACCTGGCTCGACGACGTCACGAGGCCGATCTGATGAGCGAAGCCCCCAACGCCGCCCAGGCGACCTACTGGAACGAGACCGCCGGCCCGACCTGGGCCGAGCTGCAGGCGCCGCTCGACCGCCAGCTGGAGCCGCTGGGCCGGCGCGTGATGGCCGAGCTGCCCCTGCCGGGCGCCCGGGTCCTCGACGTCGGCTGCGGCGCGGGCGCGACATCGCTGGCGCTGGCCGAGGCGGTCGGTCCGGACGGCGCCGTGCTCGGCGTCGACGTCTCCCACCCGCTGCTGGAGGTGGCGCGGGCCCGGGCGGCGGGACGATCCAACCTGACCTTCCAGGAAGCGGACGCCCAGGCCTTCGCCCTCCCGCCGGCGGCGTTCGACGCGGTGTTCTCGCGCTTCGGGGTGATGTTCTTCTCCGATCCGGCGGCGGCGTTCGCCAACCTGCGCCGCGCGCTGAAGCCCGGCGGGCGGCTCGCCTTCGTCTGCTGGCGCGCCCCGACCGAGAACCCGGTCATGGTGCTGCCGATGCAGGCCGCCCTGCCGCTCGTGGCCACGCCCCCGGCGCCGGCCGAGCCCGGCGCGCCGGGTCCCTTCGCCTTCGCCGATCCCGAGCGGGTGCGCGGCATCCTCGAGAGCGCCGGCTTCGAGGCCATCGCCATCACGCCGCACGACGAGAAGATCGGAAGCGGCGGCCTGGACACCGCGCTCGGCATCGCCCTGCGCGTCGGTCCCCTGGGCACACTGCTGCGCGAGAACCCGGACCAGCGCGACGCGGTGGTGGCCGCCGTCCGCGACGCCCTGGCCCCGCACGAGGGCCCGGACGGCGTGAAGCTGGACTCCGCCACCTGGATCGTCACCGCCCGCAACCCCGCTTGAGCGAGGGCGCACGAAGCTGGGCGACCGGCGCCGCCGCGGCCCTCGCCGCCGGCGTCGCCCTCGCCCTGCTGGGCCCCTTCGGCACCTACGACGACCTAACCGTGGCCGAACTCTACGGCTACTGGGTCGGCCTGACGTTCCTCATGTGGCTGCAGAGCGCCGCGGTGTTCGCCGCCGCCCGGCGCGCCGAGGCCTTCCGGCGACTGCCCCTCTGGCTGCAGGCGGCGCTCGCGGCCCTTGCCGGCGCCGTTCCGACCACCTTCGAGGTCGCCTATGTGGAGGGGCTGCTGCGGGTGGGGGGCGTGCTGACGCCGCGCTCGCTGGCGGAGACCTATGGCAGCGTCGCCGTGATCGCGGTGGGGTTCTTCGTGCCGCTCACCCTCCTGCAGCACCGGCAAGGCGCCAAGCCCGCGGCGCCGGTCGAGATCGTGAGCTTCGCCCGCAGCCTGCCGCCGGCGCTGACCGGCCCGATCGTCGCCCTCAGCGCCGAGGACCACTACCTGCGCGTCCACACCGCCAGCGGCGATGCGCTGATCCACCATCGCTTCTCGGACGCCGTGCGCGAACTCGGCGAGGCCGGCGTCCAGACCCATCGGTCCTGGTGGGTGGCCAAGGACGCCGTCGAGCGCGTGGAGCGCGAGGGCGATCGCCACGTCCTCGTCCTGCGCGGCGGTCTGCGCGCGCCCGTCAGCCGCACCTACGGCCTGGCCGCGCGGGAGGCGGGACTCCTCCCCTGATCCCGCGAACGCCGTTCGCGAAACCGCCCGCGAGGCCACGAAAGCGGCTTTGCCCGCCCGGCCAGGCTTCGCCATGAGCGCCGCCGCCGGCAAGCGCGCCGGCCTCATGGAGATCATCAATGCGCCTGCCCATCCTCGCGGCCCTGACCTGGGCCGCCGCCGCCGCCAGCGCCCTCGCCGCCCCGCCCTCACCCGCCGACGAGGTCGCCCTTCGCCAGCTCGGCGCCGCCGCCGACGCGGCGTGGGACGCCAGGGACGCGGCCCGCATGGCCACGTACTACGCGGCGGACGCCAGTCTCTGGGTGGGCGGCGCCGGCGGCGAGCAGCAGGGCCGCGAGAACGTGCAGGCCTATTTCCAGCGCGCCTTCGCGGGACGGGTCGGCGAGATGCGCCACGTCAGCGAGATCCGCGGCCTGCAGCTCATCGCCCCCGACACCGCCTTCACCGACGTGCTGGTGCGCGTCGAGGAACGTCAGGCCGACGGCAGCTGGAAACTGGTCCGCCGCTTCAACAACGTCTCGCTGGCCGCGCGCGAGGCCGGCGCCTGGAAGCTGCGTGTCGTGCGCGCCTATCCGATCGGCTGAGCCCCGCTCACACGCCCGCGAGGGCCAGCCACTCGTCTTCGGTCAGCACCTGGATGCCGAGCTCGGCGGCGGTCTTCAGCTTGGAGCCCGCCCCCGGGCCCGCGACGACCAGGTCGGTCTTCTTCGACACCGAGCCTGAGACCTTGGCGCCGAGCCGTTCGGCCTGGGCCTTGGCCTCGTCGCGGGTCATGCGCTCCAGGCTGCCGGTGAACACCACGGTCTTGCCCGCGACAGCCGTGTCGGTCTTGGGTTTCTCGGCGTCCAGGATCGTGAGCTGGTCCTTCAGGTCCTGGACCATGGCGCGGTTATGGTCCTCGGCGAAGAAGGCCGCCGCCGCCTCGATCACCGCGTCGCCGATCTGATCCATGGCGTCGAGCTCCTCGACCGCCTCGGGGTCGCGCCCGGCCACCTTGTCCATCGCCGCCAGGAAGGCCTCGGCCGAGCCGTAGCCGCGCGCCATGACGGTGGCCGTCGTCTCTCCGATGTGCCTGATCCCCAGGCCGTAGATGAAGCGGTCGAGGGCGATCGATCGGCGCGCCTCGATCCCGGCCAGGAGGTTGGCGACGCTGGTCTCGCCCATCCGCTCCATGGCCAGCAGGTCGTCACGCTTCTCATGCAGGCGGAAGATGTCGGCAGGCGACTTCAGCCAGCCGCGCTCCGAGAAGGCCGTCAGCTGCTTCTCGCCCAGCCCCTCGATGTCGAAGGCGCGGCGGGAGACGAAGTGGCGAAGGTGCGCCAGTTTCTGGAAAGGGCACGCGAACTCGCCCGAGCAGCGGCGGACCACGGTCTCGGCTCCCGACGCGGTCGTCTCGCGCACCACCTCGGTATGCAGGGGACAGGGGCAGACGTGCGGGAACTCGTACGGGACCGCGTCGGCGGGGCGCTCCTCCGGCAGCACCCGCACGATCTGAGGGATCACGTCGCCCGCGCGCTGCAGCACCACGGTGTCGCCCACGCGGGCGTCCAGGCGGGCGATCTCGTCAGCGTTGTGCAGGGTGGCGTTGGTGACCACGACGCCGCCGACCGTCACCGGCGTCAACCGCGCCACAGGCGTCATGGCGCCGGTGCGGCCGACCTGGATGTCGATCGCCTCCAGCACCGTCCGCGCCTGTTCGGCAGGGAACTTCCGCGCGATGCCCCAGCGGGGAGCGCGGGAGACGAAGCCCAGGCGCTGCTGCCAGTCCAGCCGGTCGACCTTGTAGACGACGCCGTCGATGTCGAAGCCCAGGTGCGGCCGCGCCGCCTCCATCCGGGCGTAGACCGCCAGCAGGCCCTCGGGCCCCTCGACCCGCTCGGACTGCGGCGTGACCTGGAACCCCCAGCCGCGCAGCGCTTCCAGCGCCCCCCATTGAGTCTCCGCGAACGGCGCGCTGATGAACCCCCAGGCATAGGCGAAGAACCTCAGCGGCCGCTGGGCCGTGATCTTCGGATCGATCTGGCGCAGGGAGCCGGCCGCCGCGTTGCGCGGATTGGCGTAGGTCTTCTGGCCCGCCGTCTCGGCGGCGGCGTTCAGCGCGGCGAACTCGGCGTGGCCCAGGTAGATCTCGCCGCGGATCTCGATCACCTCGGGAAACCCGCCGCCCCTCAGGCGCTTGGGGATCTCGCCGATGGTGGAGACGTTGGCGGTCACGTCCTCGCCTACGCGACCGTCGCCCCGCGTCGCCGCCCGGACCAGGACGCCGTTCTCGTAGCGGATGGAACACGACAGGCCGTCGATCTTCGGCTCCGCGGTATAGGCCACCGCCTCGTCCAGCTTGAGGAACCGCCGCACCCGCGCGTCGAACTCCACCGCATCCTCGTCGGAGAAGGCGTTGTCGAGGCTGAGCATCGGCACGCCGTGCTCGACGGGCGCGAACTGCTCCGACCGCGCCGCGCCCACCCGCAGGCTGGGCGAGTTGTCCCGAACCAGATGCGGGAAGCGGGCCTCGATCTCGGAATTGCGACGCTTGAGCGCGTCGTACTCGGCGTCCGAGACGGAGGGCTGGTCCTCCTGGAAGTAACGGATGTCGTGGGCGGCGATCTCGTCCGCCAGCCAAGTCAGCTCGTCCAGCGCGGCGGCTTCGGTCAGGGAATCTACGGGAACGATCGGCGCGGCCATGCCCAAAGCTGTAGCCGCCGATCCGCCGGTGCGGAAGGGCGTCCGCCCAAGCGGACCTTCGCTCAAACTCGGCCTTGGATTGCCTGGTCCGCGGAGCCACGCAAAAGGCGGAGAACAGGTGAAGACCCCTGGATCGCGAGCAGCGGGCCACCGAAGTCCCGGCGTGACGACTTCGACGCGAAGATGCCCGAGACCCTCCTCTGGTAGCGCGGAATACTCCCACTGTCGGCTGCAACCCCAGGACGGCCTTTCACGCGGCAGGCGAATGCAATCGCAATCATTCGCATAACACTAGAATTCGAGACGGCAGGCCGGAACGATACCGGCCACAGACGGGGGGCGTTCAATGGACATGCTAAAGGCATCGTCGCGCCGGAGCCGGCGCTGGTTCGCGTGCTCGGCGGGTGCGATCTCGGCGATCGCCCTGGCGGCGCCCGGAGTCGCGACAGCCGCCGACATCACGGGCTCGGGCGCAGTGGTCACCAATCGCATCTGCGAGACCTCGAACGACAGCTGCGTGGTGATGGGGCCGAACGGCCCCGGCTTCGCGGGCGGCGACCGTCGCATCAACGCGCACCAGTATTTCGGGGGCTACGGCCAGGGGCTCACGGCCTCGCCGACGCTGGGGGGCGGCTCCACCGCGGCCGCCGAGGTCTCGTTCGGCGACGACTACCTGCCGGTGCTCCGGCTTGGATCGAACGCCGGAATCGAGACCCGCACCGGGGCCTCGGCGACCACCTTCCGCAGCTTCACCTACAATGGCGACGTGGCCATCGACCTGGCGATCGCCGGCCAACTCCACTTCCTGACGTCCGGCGACGTCCTCGGCACGCCGGGCTTGGACGAATTCACCGGCGACGGCACGCTCAACGTCGCCTTGGCCCTGGTTCGGGTCAGCAACATCCTCGACGCGTTCGGTCCGGGCTCCACCGGAAGGGACATCATCTCGAACGTGACGACCAGCTTCTCGGACTGCGGCCAGGCCGGCGTCATCGCCGCCAGCGGGTTCAACAGCGGGGGCTTCGGCGGCGGTGAATACCACCAGACGGTCGGCCTTTCGCAGGCCTGTGGCGGGGGCGCGATTCGGATCAATCCTGGCGACAGCTTCGCGATCATCGCGACGATGCAGGCGATCTCGAACCGGGGCGGCTTCATCGACGCCATGAACACCTTCCGCGTGCAGTACGACGAGGAGAACACGTTCGTCGCCGGCACCCAGCAGGCTGTTGAGACAGGCTTCCTACGGGGTGCGGTCGTGGCCGACGCGGCGATCCCCGAGCCCACCACCTGGGCGCTGATGATCGGCGGCTTCGGCCTGTCCGGCGCGGCGCTGCGGCGGCGGCGTAACGCCCTGGCCTGAACGCAGCCGGAAGGCGCGGTCAGCCGGGCGGGCGGCGCGCGCCGACCCAGTCTCTGAAGGCCAGCGCGCCCTCGTCGGCTGGATCGGCCGCGAGCCGTCGTCCGGACCACAGTTCGAGCGCGTCCAGGATCGCCTGGCGCTCGGCGATCGGCCACGCCTCGAAGCGAGCGTGGTCGAGCTTGGGCAGGATGACGAACGCGTCCGACACCGCCGACGCGGCATAGGCGGGCGCAAGCAGCATCACCGCCAGGAACCGCGACAGCGCGAACTTGAACGTCGCCGTTCCGCCGACGGTGCTGATCGCGCGGAACACCAGCAGGTCCAGATCCTCGGCCGATAGCCTGTCGAGTCCCCCGGCCAGCAGCCCTGCCACCCAGGCCCGGCGATCCGGCGCCACATTGGCCGCGTCCACCTGGCTCAGGTCGTGCGGCTGGCCGCCGAAGGCGACGCGCAGGCGCGCGAGCACGACCTCCGGCTCGTGCACCTCAGGCGCCGATCAGGGCGCGGGCGGCGGCGCGCGCCGCGTCGGTGATCTGGGCGCCCGCCAGCATCCGCGCGATCTCCTCCTCGCGGTCGCCGGGGCTCAGCACCTCGACGGCGGTGCGGATCCGCTCGGCGTCGCCGGCTTTGGCGATCCGCCAATGCGCTTCGGCGCGGGCCGCCACCTGCGGGCTGTGGGTGACCACGAGCACCTGAGCGTCACCGGCCAGACGCTTCAGCCTCAGACCCACCGCGTCGGCCACCGCGCCGCCTACGCCCTGGTCGACCTCGTCGAAGATCATCAGCGGCTGCGGTCCGGCGCCGCGGCCAGCCAGCGCCGCCTTCAGCGCCAGGGCGAAGCGGGCGAGCTCGCCGCCCGACGCGATCGCGCCCAGGTCGCCGAACGGCGCGCCCGGGTTAGTGGCGATCTCGAAGGCGACCCGATCCAGGCCGCTCGGCCCGGCGCGCTCCTCGCCCTGCGGCTCGACCGCGACGCGGAACCGGGCCTTCTCCAGCTTCAAGGGGCCGAGCTCGGCCATCACCGCGGCGGCCAGCCGATCGCCGGCGCCCCGGCGTGCTTCGGTGAGCGCGGCCGCGGCGGCCAGGTACGTCGCACGGGCGGCGGACTGTTCCGCCTCGGCCGTCTTCAGCGTGTCCTCGGCCGACTCCACGGCCCGCAGCCGTTCTGCGAACCGGACGCGCAGTCCCGGCAGTTCCTCGACGGCGACATTCAGCTTGCGGGCCAGGCCCCGCAGGTCGAACAGCCGCTCCTCGGTCTTCTCCAGACGATCCGGCTCGAAATCGAACGCCGAGGCAGCCGAGTCGATCGCCGCCTCCGCTTCACCGGCCTCCACGAGCACGCGATCCAGGGCCTCTGACGCCGCGACCAGCCGTGACACGGCCGAACCCTCGGCGGCGGCGCCGGCGGTCACCGCGCGCTCGCGCGCCCGTTCCAGCGCCCTGATCGCGGAGGCGACGCGACCGCCCAGGCCATCGAACACTTCCCTGGCGGACTGGATGTCGGCCAGCGCCTTCTCGGCCGCGCCGAGCACGGCGCGCTGTTCGGCGAGCTCGGTCTCCTCGCCCTCCCGCGGGTCCAGGCGGTCCAGCTCCGACAGGCGGAAGGTCAGTTCCTCGGTCTCCGCCGCCGCGCGGGCCACCTCTGCGCGCAGGGCCTCCACGCGCTCGCGGGCGTCGCGCAGGGCGCGCCAGGCGCCGGCGACCGCCGCGCCCTCGACGGCCAGGCCGCCGTAGGCGTCCAGCAGGGGGCGATGGGTGCGCGCGTCGAGGAGGCCGACCGTCTCGTGCTGGCCGTGGACCTCCAGCAGTCGTTCGCCCAGCTCCTTGAGCACCCCGACGCCCGTGGCCTGGTCGTTGACGAACGCGCGGCTGCGACCGTCCGCGCTCAAGGTCCGGCGCAGGACCAGATCCTCGTCTCGGGCATAGGCGAGGCCCTTGTCCTCGAGCAGGTCCCAGACGGGATGGTCGGGCGACGGCGCGAACACGGCCGTGGCCACCGCCTGCGCCGCGCCGCGGCGGACGAGGCCGGCGTCGCCGCGCGCGCCGGTGGCGAGGCCCAGGGCGTCCAGGATGATCGACTTGCCTGCACCGGTCTCGCCCGTGAGCGCGGTCAGGCCCGGCCCGATGGACAGGTCCAGCGCCTCGATGAGCACCACGTCGCGGATCTGCAGGCCGATCAGCATCGCCGGGAGGATCGTACGGAATCAGCCGCGATCAAAGGGGCGCGGACGGGCTTTGTTCCGTCCGCCGCTACTTGGATTCCGGAACCGTGGCGCTGGCGTCGGACTCGGTCGCGGGCTTCTTGTCGCCGCCGAGCGGCAGGCTGAACAGCTTGCGCTTCTTGGTCTTCTTGCTGGCCTCGACGGCCGCGTTGGGCTCGGTCGCCTGGGGCGGCTCGATGGTCTTTTCCTTGCTGCGGGTGAACGGCAGGCGCAGCAAGCCACGTTCCCCGCCGGCCTTGGGCTCGACCGCCGGCCGGAGGCCCTTGGAGGTCAGCAGCTTGTAGGCGTCGCTGTACCAGGGATCGCCGGGATAGTTGTAGCCGAGCACGGCGCCGTTGCGCTTGGCCTCCTCGAGCAGGCCCAGGGTCAGGTAGCTCTCCACCAGGCGGTACAGCGCCTCGGGCGTGTGGCTGGTGGTCTGGTAACGGTCGACCACGGTCTTGAACCGCCCCACGGCCGCCAGGGTGTCGCCGTTGCGCAGGTACCAGCGGCCGATGGTCATTTCCTTGCCGGCCAGCTGGTCGTTGACCATGTCGATCTTCAGACGGGCGTCGGCGGCGTACTCGGTGCGCGGATAGCGCTGGACCACGTCGCGCAGGCTGTCCAGCGCCTGGCCCGTGGCCGCCTGGTCGCGGTTCACGTCGACGATCTGCTCGAAGTAGCAGATGGCCTTGATGTAGTGGGCGTAGGCGGCGGTCGGATTGCCCGGATAGAGCTGGATGAACCGGTCCGCGTCGCCGATGGCCTCGGCGTAGTCGTTGCCCTGGTAGTGGGCGTAGGCCTGCATCAGGATCGCCCGGCGCGACCACTCCGAATACGGGTGCTGGCGCTCCACCTCCTGGAAGTAGTTCACCGCCTGGTTCCATTGGCGGCGGTCCAGTCGGTCGGCCCCGGTGGCGTAGAGCAGCTCGACGGGCCGCTCCTCATAGGCCAGGCGCGGCTTGCTCTTCTTGTTGCTGGCGCAGGCGGACAGGGCGAGAGCGCAGGCGGTGGCGACGAGGACCACCCGGGTAGCAGTTCGGACCGAAGACACCTTCACCTCAAAGACCAACGCGCGCGCCCCTACGCGGGAGAGTCGCTTCTACACCACCGACTGTGGCGAGCAAACGGCGGCGGGCGAAAGCTGGAGCGACGCCGCAGGCCCGGCCGCCAAGGCCCGCAAGGCTCAGACGGCCTCGCGCAGGTCTTCGGCCAGGGTGCAGACGCGCCAGGCATCGGGACGGGCCAGCAGCGCACGGACCAGGGCGTTGTTCAGGGCGTGCCCGGCCAGGACGCCTTCGAAGCGGCCCAGGATCGGCGCGCCCAGCACATAGAGGTCGCCGATTGCGTCGAGCGCCTTGTGCCGCACGAATTCGTCGGGACGGCGCAGCCCCTCCGGGTTCAGGACCCGGTCCCCGTCGATGACGACGCAGTTCTCCATCGACCCGCCGCGGGCCAGGCCCATGGCGCGCAGGGCCTCGACCTCGCGCAGGAAGCCGAAGGTGCGGCAGTCGGCCAGTTCGTCGCGGAACGCCTGCTCGTCCATCGACATGTCGATGGCCTGCCGGCCGATGGCGGCGGTGTCGAACCGGATCTCGAAGGCGACCTCGAAGCCGTTGGCGGGCCGCAGCGTGGCGCGCTTGTCGCCGTCGACCACCTCGACCACGTCGAGGATCTCGATGAAGCGGCGGGGCGCTTCCTGCGGCCGCAGGCCCGCGCGGTCCAGCAGGCGCACGAACGCCGCCGACGAGCCGTCCATGATCGGCATCTCGGGGCCGTCGACTTCAACCACGGCGTTGTCGACGCCGAGCATGGCGAAGGCGGCCATCAGGTGTTCGATGGTGGAGACCGTGACGTCGTCGGCGTTGCCGATGACCGTGCCGAGCTGGGTCTTGCAGACCGCCTCGCCGGTCACCGGAACCCGGTTGTCGCGGTCGCGCACGTCGGTGCGCACGAAGACAATGCCGGTGTCGGCGGCGGCCGGGCGCACGGAGACGCGGGTATACTCGCCCGTGTGGACACCGACGCCGGCGAACAGGGCCGGAGACCTGACGGTATGTTGGAACGCGGCCAAGGTGGACCTTCCTGCGATACGCGGCGCGCTGCCGACCTTCGCCCCCAACGCGGTGGCTAAGCTGCTTGATGCAACGCAGCAAAGCACTTCGTGTTTCGCAATGTTTCGGTTCACCCAGCGTTAACGCACGCGCCCGGACCGCCTTTGTTTTCGCTCAGGAATTCCGCGTTGCGGAAATGCCTCAGACAGCTGGATAGAGCTGCGCCCCGACGAGGTTCCGCGCGCGGTCGAGGATGCGGACCTGAACGGATCGGCCGAGCCCGGCGAGGCAGGCCGCCAGGCGCCTAGCCTGGGCTTCCGCCCGCCCTCCGGAGCGGAAGACCAGCGGCTCGAAGCCCGCGCAGAACACGGCCCAGCCGTCGGCCAGCGGAGAGACCCAGATGATGCGTTGGACGCTCATGGAAAACCTCCCGGAGTTGGCTCCGGGAGGATTCCTAGCAGGCGCGAGCCGTCGTCAGGGTGACGATTTCGCGACGATTAGTTGGCCAAGCGGCGCAGGAACGAGGGGATCTCGAGGTCCTCGTTCTGGTCCGCCTCTTCCGCCGGAAGCTGGGCCTCCAGCGGCTGGGCGCCGCCGCGGACCGGGGCAGCCGTGGCGCGGGCCGCGGGCTGCGGCGCGGGCGCAGCCGGCGCGGGCGAGGAGTCGTAGCGCGGGCGACCGCCGAAGATGCTGAGGAACCCGCCCCGCGGCTTGCGAGGTTCGAAGGCCGGCTCGGCGAACAGCGGCGCGTCCGCCTCGTCGGCCGCGTCGGCGACCTCGGGATCGACGATCCGGGTCACGGGGGCGACCGGCGCGGCGGCGGCGACCGGTTCGGGCGCGGCGGGGGCCGAGAAGATGTCGGGCTGCTCTTCTTCGCGCGCCATCGGCTCGGGCTCGACGGCTTCGGCCACGACCGGTTCGGCCATGACCGGCGCGGCGGCGCGCGGAGTCACCTCGGCGCGCAGCGGCTCGACCTGCAGCGAGCGGCGCTCCAGCTTGGGCTCGATGGCCGCGATCGACGCACCGTCCATGCCGGTGGCGACCACCGACACGCGGACCTTGCCGTCCAGGGTCGGGTCGAAGGCGGCGCCGAAGATGATGTTGGCTTCCGGGTCGACCTGCTCGGCGATGGCGTTGGCCGCCTCGTCCACTTCCAGCAGGGTCATGTCGAGGCCGCCGGTCACGTTGACCAGAACGGCCTTGGCGCCCTTCAGCGAGACCTCGTCCAGCAGCGGATTCTGAATGGCGTTCTGGGCGGCCATCAGGGCGCGGTCGTCGCCCGCCGCCTCGCCGGTGCCCATCATCGCCTTGCCCATCTCGGTCATGACCGTGCGGACGTCGGCGAAGTCGAGGTTGATCAGGCCCGGCAGCACCATCAGGTCGGTGATCGAGCGCACGCCCGAGTGCAGGACCTGGTCGGCCATGCCGAACGCTTCGGCGAAGGTCGTCCGCTCGTTGGCGACGCGGAACAGGTTCTGGTTCGGGATGACGATCAGGGTGTCGACGTAGCGCTGCAGCTCGCTGATGCCGGAGTCCGCCAGGCGCATCCGGTGACGGCCCTCGAAGTGGAACGGCTTGGTCACCACGCCGACCGTCAGGATGCCGCGCTCGCGGGCGCATTTGGCGATGATGGGGGCCGCGCCGGTGCCGGTGCCGCCGCCCATGCCGGCGGTGATGAACACCATGTGCGCGCCGTCGAGGTGCTCGCCGATCTCGGGAATGCTCTCTTCGGCGGCGCTCATCCCGACCTCGGGGTGGGCGCCGGCGCCGAGGCCCTGCGTCACCTGCACGCCGAGCTGGATGCGCCGGTCGGTCTTCGCGAACTGGAGCTGCTGGGCGTCGGTGTTGCCGACGACGAATTCGACGCCCTCGAGCCCGGCCTCGATCATGTTGTTGACCGCGTTGCCGCCGGCTCCGCCGATGCCGAACACAACGATGCGAGGCTTGAGTTCGGTAGCGCGAGGCGCCGACAGAGAGATGGCCATTGGACGTCCTGTCCTTCCCGGTTGCGGTCTGTCGCTGCCGGGCATCCCCCTGCCCGAAGCGCCCGAGTAACGATGCGTTAAGTACGCGCTCGCACCGTTAATCGAGAGTTAATCGCATACTGTGAGTCGGGACGGGTTCGAGCTTCACCGGACAGGTTTTTCGAGACTGTCCCCAAGGAAAGCGAAGCGAATCGAAAGTAACGCTGCGGCATCCGGACTCACGTCGCCGGCGCCCGGCGGTCAACCCCCGCTGGGGGCGGTTCAGAGCCCCAGGGCCCGCCGCACCTCCCGCCAGTCCACGAGCTTGAAGTTCTGGCGCGCGCCGACCACGCCCGCGTCGATGTCGTCCTGCATGACGACCAGCCCTTCCGGGTAGCCGCCGACCACGCCTCCCAGGGCGCTGACGCCGTCTGTGCCCGTCACGGCGTCGACGCCCTGGCTCGCCACCACGCTGAAGCGGCCGCGGTAGATCGGCTCGGCGCCGTCGACCTTCCAGACTGCGAAGGCCGAGTCGCCTTGGCTGGACGCGATCAGCCAGGCGCCCGCCGCGTCCTCGATGAGCGCCAGGCCCTCCACGTCGGGCTTCAGCATCTCGCTGGGCGCCCTGGCGAACAGCTCGCCGCTGGCCGGGCCGGCGCCGAGGTCGAACCGCCAGACGCCCGCGCCCTCCTCGCCGAGGTAGAGGCGGCCCCGCGCCTCGTCGGCGACGCATCCCTCGGGCTGGGTGGGGACGGCGAACCGGCGCTCCTCGGTGGTCTGCGGGCGGCCGTCGCCGCCCATGGCGACCCGCAGCTGGCGCACCTGGCCGTCCGTGCCGTTGACGATCACCAGGAAGTCCTCGCCGCGCCGCGCCATGCAGAGACCGTAGGGCTCGGCGAGGTCCACCGGGATGGCCGCCCAGAAGGTGAGTTTCAGGGTCGCCGGATCCAGGAGGAACAGCGCCGCGCCCGCGCCCGGCCGTCCGCGGTCGGAAGCGGCGACCAGCACGCGCCGCCCCTGCGGCGTGGGAAATCCTTCGCGCAGGTCGACGTTGTTGGGGAGCCCGCCCGGCAAGGTCTGAACCTGCCGTCCGGCGAGATCGTAGACGTAGAGCCCCGCCTTCTTGTCGGTGCCGATGATGACGCCCCGGCCGCGGTCGGCCGGATCGACCCAGATCGCCGGGTCGTCCGCCGCATCGGCCGCCGCGGTGCCGACGGGCGGCGTCTCGGCGGCCGCGAAGACAGGGACGCCCGCGCCCACGGCCATCTTCGGCGAGTCCGACATCGCTTCAGGGTCGGCCGTTGAGCAGGAACTCAACAGTATAACCGCGGCTCCAGCCGTCACAAAACTGTCGCGCAACTGCCGGCTAAACATCACTGGCTCCTGGAGTGCTCTGCAATTAACTCGCAGTCCCGAATAGGCGTGGCCGAGTTCTTTCGTCAATCGGCCCAGTTCGGGGATAGATCATGAAGAAGACCGCGCTCTTTGCTGTGGCGTCCATCGTCTCGCTGCTGGGAGCCGTGCAGGCCCGGGCGGCGGACGCGGCCACCGAGGCCGACGCCGAGCGCACCAAGACGGTCGAGGAACTGGTGGTCACGGGCGAGATCAAGTTCCGCAATCGCACCGAGGAAACGGCGCCGACGCTGTCCTACGACCTTGAGTACTTCCAGCGCTTCGAACCGCTGACGGCCGGCGACGCGATGAAGCGCGTGCCCAGCGTGGCCTTCCTTTCGGACGTGCTGGAGTCGGACGGCGCGCGCCTCCGCGGCCTGGATCCCGGCTACACCCAGATCCTGATCAACGGCGAGCGGGTCCCGGGGGCCGGCGTCGACCGCTCGTTCTTCATCGACCGCATCCCCGCCGAACTGATCGAGCGGGTCGAGGTGGTCCGTTCAGCCTCGGCCAACCGCAGCGGCGACGCCATGGCCGGCGCACTGAACATCGTCCTGCGCGACGGCTACACGTTCGACGGCGGCTATGTCCGGGCCGGCGCGCTGCTGTTCAGCGACGACCGGGTCCGCGAGACGGTCGGCGGCGTCTTCTCCGCCCCGGTGGGCCCGGGCCGGATGGTGATCGGCGCCAACTACCAGGGCCGCCGCAACCCCAAGCAGAAGCTCAGCCAGCGTTTCGACAAGCCGGGCGGCGCGCTCGACAACATCGAGATCCAGACCGACACGCGCAATGGCGAGGACTACTCGCTGAACGCCAGCTACGACGTGCAGATGGAGGACTCGACGCTGAAACTGTCGGGCTACTTCGTCCGCACCGACCGGCTGGAGGACGAAGATTCCTACGAGTATCGGGGCGGCCGCGTCGGCGCGGCGGACTTCCTCACCTTCAACAACAACGACAACGACATTCAGACCGACAACTGGGCGCTTCAGGCGCGCTACGACCGCGACATGGCCGGGGGGCGGACCCGCATCAAGCTGGGCTACGCCGAGCTGACCGACCGCCAGGACGAGTTCGAGGAGGAATACGAATACCTCCGCGACACCCGCCCCTTCCCGGACGACGACCGCTTCACGGGCGATCTCACGCGCACGCGGCTGAAAGACAAGGAACTGTCGGGCGAACTCTCCCACAAGCGCGACATCGGCGCCGCGAAGCTGGAGTTCGGCGTCCAAGTGTCCCGGAAGGATCGCGACGCCGACATCTCGGCGGTCCGCAACCGCGTCATCATCCCCAACCCGCCCGCGGCGCGGCCGGCGCTGGGGAACTACGGGCCGCTGGTGGCGGTGGCCGGCGGCCTCAGCACGATCGAGGAACAGCGGATCGACCCGTTCGCCCTGGTCTCGGGCGAGACCGGCGCCATCGCCTGGGAAGCGGGCCTGCGCTGGGAGAACACCGACACCACCATCGAGGACGCCACGGCCCCTGCCGCGCTGCGGAAGGTCGACAACGACTACAGCTTCCTGCTGCCCTCGGCGCACCTGCGCTGGAACCTCACCGCCGACGACCGGATCAAGGTGTCGGTGGCGCGCACCGTGCGACGGCCGAATTTCGACTTCCTCTCACCCGCCCTGCTGGAGGCCGAGCTCGGCGACAACGACCTGCTGGGCAACCCGAACCTGAAGCCCGAGACGGCCTGGGGCGTCGACGTCGGCTTCGAGCGTCGCCTCGGCGCCCGTGGCGTCGCGGGAGTGAACGTCTTCTACCGTGACGTGAAAGACCTGATCGAGGTGGCCAGCACGGGCCAGGTGGGCAGCGAGGGCGTGGGCACGTTCGTGCTCCAGCCGCGCAACACCGGCGACGGCTCGGTCTGGGGGATCGAGTTCGACCTCTCGACCTCGCTGGCCGACTTCGGCCTCGAGGACACCGGCGTGTACCTCAACTACTCCTGGCTCGACAGCGACGTGGACGACGCGTTCGGGTCGCGCCGTTTCAACGACCAGGCCAAGTACGTCTTCAACGTCGGCTTCATCCAGGACGTGCCCGAGTGGGCGGCCGCCTTCGGCGCGAGCTACCGCAAGCAGGGCAAGGCGTTCGGCCGGGTGATCGGCGAGGAGGTGACGACCACCTACGGCGCCGACCTGGAGGTCTTCGTCGAGAAGCGCTTCGGCGACCGCTACGTCGTGCGCCTCACGGGCTCGAACCTCCTCGACGGCAAGAAGAAGGAAGCCTTCAACAAGTTCACCACCCTCGCCGACCAGCGCGGGCGCGCCTTCGACGAGTACGAGCTGGAGCAGGAGGAAGCCGGGCCGGTCTTCCAGATCGTCGCCCGAGCCACGTTCTAGGCCGGCCGTGCATCAGGAGCCGGCAGCAGCGCCGGCTCCTGCCGCCCGATGACCGTCGGAATAGTCTGCCCTTTCCGCTCCGGCTTCGACCAACGATCTACTTGTCGTCCTCGACGCCGACGGTGATCGTCGCCTTGTCCTTGTCGAAGCCGCCCAACGGCCTGATCTCGCCCGCGATCACCCCGGCCAGCAGCGGAATCGTGGCGTGGGGCGAGGGCCTGCGGTCGAAGAAGCCGTAGACCGACGTAGCCCCATCGGCGCTCATCTTGCCGATCCACCGCGACTGCCGTCGCCCGCTCAGCGTCTCCGTGATGCTGTTGCCAATCGCGTCCAGCTTAAGGTCGAGCGTCGGCGGCGGCCCCAGCGTCATGGCCGTGACCCGGTCGGCCTGAAGTAGCCCCCCGTCCCTCCCGACGCCGCGCCACAGCAGGAAGCCCTTGCCCTCCGCCTGAAACGGTTCGTCCACGCAATAGATGATCTCAGCCACGTTCGCCTCGTCCGGCGCCGCGCCCTGCGCCAACAACGCGGCCAACATGATCGGACTGGAGAAAAGCCCCTTCGTATCGATCAGCCGCCCGGGACGTTTGGGAGCTTTCGACCTGGCGCAAACCGCCAGCCGGGCTCCTGCGGTTTCCTGAACCGCATGCGTCACCTCGGATAGCCGCGCCCGCACCGCCGTCTCGTCCGTGGTCTCGTAGGTCGCCCGATATTTCAGCGTCCAGCCGTTGAGGGGCGCGACCCAGACGTCGGAGCGTGTTGAGCCGTCGAAGGCGAACACCGCGCGCCGCCATTCCAGGCCATCGACGACCAGTTGCTCCTCGGTCACCAGCCGTGGATTCAGCGCTGCGGATGTCTGCGTCAGCGCCGCCTTGGTCGTCTCGTATGATTCAAGGACCTTGTCGGTGCGGGTCAGGTAAAGCGTGATCGCCGTGCCGCTGCTCCTCCAGGAACAGCCGGCGTCGAGGCCAAAGGGGTCGAACGCTCGGTGCTGGGAGAGCCGGTAATCGCCCAGCTGGGCGGGACACCGAAGGCCCGACTGGAGATGTTCGACCCCGCCATCCGCCATCGGGCGCCAGATGCTCTGCGCCGGTTGATCCGCCCCTGCCGGCGCGACGGCCGGTTCAGCGGCGGCGACGGCGGCGAGCAGGGCCGCTACGAGGACTCCGGTCATGACACCCCCTGGAACGACCGACGATTGTCGTCGGCCAGGAAGCAATCATAGCCTGAGATTCCTACAGATTGTCCCGTAGCCAGGCGGCCGCCTTGGCCACCGGGTTGGCGCGCGGGTCCAGCGGCTCGCGGCGGAGCTTCGATGAGGCCAGCTGCTTGGGCGAGA